>Ga0315293_10000004_pt1 | contig 289415 bp, 314 predicted proteins | sample YL17G13_20_MG_FD_203071 | JGI IMG/M metagenome (GOLD analysis project Ga0315293, IMG submission 203071) | Sediment microbial communities from Yellowstone Lake, YNP, Wyoming, USA - YL17G13_20 | ecosystem: Environmental > Aquatic > Freshwater > Lake > Sediment | place: USA: Wyoming | collected...
TAAAGTTGGGCTTTAGACGAAGTTTTTCAGTTTAAAAAATTCTTTTGAAGTTAAATTTTGATTGAGCGGGCCGGTCTAGAAACTTTCTGATTAAGTAAGGTGTTAAGCTAGGACACCTGGTAAGGTGGACTAGCGATAAGTTTTGTACAATAAATTCTCTATATTTCTTTAAGAATTTTCTCAATTAAGAAATAAGGAGACAGGAGGCCGTTAGCAAAATTTTCATGAATTTCTCCCAACACTGGTGTTTCATGTGTTTTTTCAAAGGCAATAAGTCTATTTAATTCTTTTTCGGCCTCTTTATCGCCATCTCTACTTTTAATAGCCAACTTCGCAACCATTCCCATGGGATCATCCCGAGTACCGTAGGTATAGAAGTCTAACTCCTTTAAACTTTCATGAATCTCATTTAATTTCTCTTTGACATATAATAGTCCTGCTTTATCCTGTAAAACTCCGGGGGGTAATTTATGAGCTTCAAGGCAAGAACGAGGAAATTTTCTCCATTCTTTATTAGTTGCTCCTTGAACAGCATACGCGCTAGAAATCATTTCTACCAACCTATATCTATGATAAAAAAGCGGTGACACATTTTCTCCAATTTCTATAACACGAGACCAAATTGCGACAATATCAAGCGGCTTCATAGAATATGGACCTACATTAACAAAAGCATCTGCTAGAAAGCCAAGATGCTCTTTGATGTATTTTTGTTGCTCTTGATTGTCGGTTAGTGAAAAATACCTTTTGTTAAGCTGGGTAATTGCAGGCAAATTTTGCTCTATTACAGAAAGTACAGGGTGATTAAACCCTTCTCGTCTTTCGGCCCGTGCTATCTGTTCTGGAGTAAATGTCGATTGCTCTACTGACACAATAATAATTGAAGCACAAAACGAGAGGTTTGTCAACTATAGGCTACCAACTCTAAAATGGGGTCAAGCTAGGACACCTGGAAGATGGGCTATTAAACACTCTGAAGCCAAAGTCAAATTAGAAGAGCTTTAAAGAAGCTTTAGCAGGCCGGTCTAGGACCTTTCTAAAACAGTTTTAAGTTTATTCAATATCTCTCCAATAAAAGGTTCTTCAAGTTCTCCCTTTTCCACCCATTCATAATATTCCAGTTCAATAGTGTTGTTGTTCATCGGTCTAAAGGTATATCGGACATGATAATTTTTATTCCCAAAAACCATTTCAAACATTTCATTTTCCTTAAAAGCAGTTACCCTATATTCCGACCACTTGCCTTCCCTGTTTTGATTCCGATAGATTGTTCCTACTTTAACCGGCCATTCATTAGTTTCTTCATAACTAATCGAGTCAATCCAAAGGGGTGTATTTTTGGGGTTGGTTGTAAACGTAAATACTTCTGAAACAGACTTATTGATTTGAATTGTTAATTTATTCTCTCTCATATTGAATGAGCAGGCCGGTCCGGTCTAGAAACTTTAATTTATAAAACTTTAATTTTTACCTTATTGGTTCTCTCCCCTAAACTGTCGTGGTCAAAGAAGCCAAGGATAAATGCCTTAGGATTTTTAGACAAAATCTTGACATAGTTTTTAATATCCCCCACTATTGGCAGTGAATCAATATCTTTGGGATCAATCCAGATAAATTCACCTTCTTCATTGCCAGTGATTTGAACTTGTTTTTCCAGCTCAACAATAAAATAAAGGCTAACCCACTCAGCATTTGTTGGCGGATAAGGATGTTGGGTAATTGAATATGGTCGAATAGATTTAAATTCAGTGAGCCCTGTTTCCTCCTTAATTTCTCGAAGTATAGCAGAGTAAAAATCCTCTCCAGGTTCAACTTTACCACCAATTCCAGAATAAACGCCTGGATCGATTTCCTTATTATCCGTTCGTTTTAAAAGCAGTAATTTCCCCTCAGCCCAAATGAGAGCATTAACAGATAGAATGGTTCTATATTCTGTGTATTTTTTTAAATCAACCATACGTTACTTTATAAAGCTCTTATTTTATTTCAACATTACTTTAAGAGCGGCATCAAACATATCGGCAGAAACTTGCAATCTTAAATCCCGGGAGTCAGCATGATTTGCATCCAGTACCGTTTCCTCTTTAATAAGATTATCAAGAATCATCATAATGGCAGCTGAAGGAATTTTGAAGTGTCTAGAAACTGCAAAGACCGTTGCTGCTTCCATCTCTATTCCATAATAACCATCATTTGACCATTTTAAGACGTCTCCCCTTGTTTCAGCCAACATCGCCTCGTTAGTAATTATTGGGCCCTCCCAAACCTGATGCTTTTTACTCAATATTTTTATAAGATTTTTCCTTAAGTTATTATCAGCATAGTGTTTATTATTTACGCTTGATTCGTAGGCTCTAGTGGTGCTTTCGTTGGCAAAACTATATTGGGGAATAATGATGTCTCTTGTATTTGCTTGCTTAAATAAACCCCCGCAACTTCCAAGGACAATATTTTTTTGGCTCCCAAAAAGACAGGCAAGATGAAGCCATTCACAAAGCAAAGCACCTCCATATGCCCTCACAAACCAGAAATTTTTTCCATTAATCTTGAATTCTAAAATCGGGGCTAAAAAATCATGAGGAGGTCGCCGAAATTTAACCTTATATCCCAGTCTTTTTAGAGATTCTTTTAACATTTCATAAGGATAATCTTTATAAGTGCCATAAACTAAAAAAGCAGAGACATTGTAGCCATCTCCTAAATTAAACTCTTTTTGAAAATCTTCTTTCTTAAATTCTCTGTACATAGGGCTATTTTAAGTCTATTGGGAAGAAAATTAAATAGGCCGGTCTAGAAACTCTCCGTCCTTATAGGTTTATATGTAAATCTTTGCTCATGGGAATGCTTGAAAAGCAAGCCATAACGTCGAAACTCGGATCAGACAACCTAAGCATTTCAAAAATATCCCGTTTTATTAATTCAAACTTATGATTTCCCTGATACTTTTTCTTAAAGTTTTTATATTCTGTATTAAAATCAGCGTCTCCTCTTTCAGGTCGCTGAGTATCCGGTTTACGAATCTTTACTAATCGTAAAGGACCAGATATTGTTTTAATCGGTTCATCTAAAAGATATGTAAAACCACTAGAAGTTTTCTGGACAATTTTACCTAAAGTCTTTATTGAATCGGTAAATTCTTCATATTCTTTTTCATTTTGACAAAAGATACAAGCAAATTCCACAGGTACAGTAGATGCGTTTGTAAATTTATTTTTTAATTCGGTACTACGATTTACAATATAATTAATTATTTTAGTTAGTATTAAAGCTTCCATAGGTATTTTCTTTACTGAGCAGGCCGGTCTAGGACCTTTTTATACTCATAACTGATTGTTCCATCACCACAAGCCTTAAACAAACAAGTAGGGTGGTATTGTGCTTATTTCTTTCGTTTATGTTGATTTAGTCGTTCGTGTTCTTTATGTAGAATCTTTCCCGTTACTGCATTTCTTACAATCTGATGATATTCATTTTTTGTTCTATCAATAATTCTGTTTTCATAAACACCATTGATTATTCTAGAATCACCACTTTTTTTCCAACCACTTCTAACCATTGATCTTGCTTTTCGACCTTTCCCACCAAACTTAATATTAAATAAGCCTCTTAACCTGTGTTTCCCAAACACTTCAACACTTTCATTACTTGGTGTTTCTTTTTTGCAGTAATTACAATATACAAATGATTTCTCACTAGCACAGATGGAGCAAATAGTCCGTCTTTTGGTTACCATATTATGATTTTTATATTGGCCTTTCCCTGGCTAGGTGGAATAGATTCAAGCCAAGAACCTTTGGTGGGCTCGGAAGGGGTCGAACCTTCTCTCCGTCTTTACTTCTAATTTTTTTACAAAAAATCGGAAGCATCAATTTTTTAGCGAGTGGACTGGGATGGGATCGAACCATCGACATCTACTTTATAAGAGTAGCGCTCTACCACTGAGCTACCAGTCCCTCAAAAATTGATGTAAGAGACGTGTTCTACCGTTAAACTACAAGCCCGGCTATATTATATCAATTTAGGCTAAATTTTTGAAGTAAAAAGAGTTTAGAGTCGAGCGCGTTGGGTGATTTCCGCCTCAATGATTTCCCGGTCGACGCCAAATTTTAATCGGGAAAGCTCCTTAATCATTTGGGAGACTTGAGGGTTGCTTTGTTTTTTCATTTGTTCCAAATCTTTGGTGACATCCATGGAAAAAGCCGGTACCGGCTCGTTTTGGACAATCGTTTTAACGTAAGTATGAAATCTTTCGATATTTAGAAGGTCATCTTCATTAAAAACTGGTTGAAATTCTCTTTGTAAATAATTAGCATCCGTCACCCCAACACGGAAAGCCAAAATCGTGCCGATGTTGCCGAAAACCGCGTTTTTGATTTCCTCTTCCACCTGGCCGATAAATTGGTTGGCTACGATTAAATTCAAGCGATATTTTCGAGCCTCGGACAAAATCTGAGCAAAATCAGGAGTGGCAAAATTTTGAAACTCATCGACATAAAGATAAAAATCTTTTCTTTTTTCTTCCGGAACATCTGCTCTTGACATGGCCGCCGCCAAAATTTTGGGTATCAAAACCAAACCCAAAAAGCTGGAATTCTCCTCCCCTATTTTGCCTTTAGCCAAATTGATAATCAAAATTTTTCCTTCATCCATGACTTTCCGAAAATCAAAAGCCGATTGAGACTGGCCAATAATATTTCTCATCACTCTATTGGTAACAAAGCGGCCAAATTTGGAAACAATATAGTCTAAAACTTCGGATTTATGAAAATCAGCCGTTTGGGCAATTTGGTCGGTCCAGTAGCGACGAACCATCGGGTCTTTGACCTTGGGTAAAATCTCCTGGACAAAATTGGCATCGGTCAAACAACGAACAACTTCCACAAAGGTACTCCCCGGTTCGCTCATGACCGTTAACATGGCGTTTCTAATCGCGTGTTCAAAACGAGGACCGATAATCCCCGTTTTGTAAGGGTCATAAAGTTTGTACATCAAATTAATAATGGCCGTTGTCACCATGTGCTTTTGGTCTTCGTTGTAAGCTTCCAAAAGATTCAAACCCATGGGCCGCTCGGTATCGGAAGGGTCAAAATAAATAACATCTTCGGCTCGCTCTGGCGGAATATAAGCCAACAAATCTTCGGCCAAATCATGGGGGTCAATTAGACAAACTCCCCTTCCCAATTTAATATCCTGTAAAATCATATCTCTTAAAAGCTCTGTTTTGCCGGTGCCGGTTTTGCCGATAATATACATATGGCGACGGCGGTCATCATCGGCAATATAGACATTGCGGGAAACACCGCGATAAACACTCTTGCCTAAGAAAAGACCGGCTTTGGGAATTTTAATCGGAGCCGGCGCCCGCTTGGAATAGAGCCAATAAAGATGAGGGGTTTCAATGTGTTTGTTGGGAAAATGAAAAATGGTCGCCATTTCTTCGGAATTTAAAATTGTCCGCCACCCCCGCAGGCTGAAAAGCGGCTGATAACGATAAATAAAATCAATCATAAAACCGGTCCGCCACCAAACTTTCTTTCGGCCGAAATGATTTAAATCAGAAGAAAATTGTTCAAGGGAAGATTTGATATTATGCAGATGAGATTCGGCCGAGGCTTGGTTAGTCCCGCAAACCACAATTCTCACCACCGTTTTAAAACCTGGTTTACCGCATTTATTCTCAATGGCCTCCAAAGTCTTGGCATCGACTTTAAATTTAGCCTTGGTTGGGTCTGATTCGGTTTTTTTGATGGAAGCGACATAACTTCGACCGGCTGACTGCCATTTGCTATTCGAAGGGGTGATGAGAATCTGGATGGCCGCTCCCTCATCTTCCCCCATTTTGGCCAAGGCCGTGGTGATTGAAGATAAAGGATCAGTCGGCAAATCTTTGTAAAGTTTAATCGGCCGGTAGCTGGATTCTTTCAACTCCAGCTCGGTAAAAGCTACCCGGCCGTTTTTGGAAAAAAGATTATATTCCGAGACCTCCAAAATTTCTGCATCCGGATAAGCTCCATTAATTTGTTTTTCAATCAGATCTTTTAAATTATTAGGAACAGAGACATAAAAACGAATATCTTCATGTTTCGCCACAATCTCAAAAGAAATATGGGGCTGGAGTTTTAAAAACTTCAACCATCCGCCTTTCTTCATCGAAAAAAGAGAGGCAAACATCTGCTCGGCAGCATCAATTTTAATCTCGTTATCAAAAGGAACTGCTACTTGGAGTAAAACATATTCCAAAGATTGCTGTTCCCGATGACGATTGCGCCACCAAATTAGAAAGGCATTAAAAAGGAGAATCAAACCAGCGATGATTAAAAAAGCAATCAATAAAGCAAAAAGCCAGGATTGAAGACTAGAAATAAACAAGTTTGTTTCTGGCGAAATAAGAGTTTGTGATTGACCCATTTTTTATTCTCCAGTGCTTACTTTATAAACAAACTTACTACCGAAAATTTTTAACAATCTTTTCATCCATTCAGCCAACCAACGAAAAGAATAAATAATTTTTAAATGCAGGGCTTGATCCATTTGTTGACCCGTTAAGGGAAGTTTAATTGTCACTTGTTGAGGAGTGGTATTATCCATAATCACCTGACTGGTATCATCGGTTATCGGTTGAGGTAGGGTAATTTCCTCTCCGATGATCGCTTCCATATGTTGGGTTTCCGGGGTAATATCAGGTTTGGTTAAAATTTCCCCCACCGGGAATTTCTCTCGTTCTGAAATATCTGTCTCTTTTGAGGGCAGGGCCATATATTATTAATTATTATACTACGCTCTTCGAGCTTGTATATTACTAATATAGTATATTCTCTAAATTTTTTCTTCTTTCTTGGCTAGCCAAAAGAGAAAGGAAGAAAGAAAATTAAGGTAAGCAACTAAAGGGTTCATGGATTTCTTTTTCAATCCTGCCACTCGCCTTTCCAAGCGGCGGCAAACGGCCCTGGCCAAATGAAGAAAAGCCGAACTTTTATTAGCTCCTGGACGAGAAAAAGTCTTCACTGAAGAATTTGCCATTTGGTTGATTTTTCCTTCCAAAAGAGCAGCTTTTTCCTTCAAATCAATTTTTTTGACTCCTGACAAAAAACCACCAATCTCAATCAAATCGTTCTGTAGCCACAAAATTTTTTGTTTGAGATTTTTTTTGGCAAAAGCTCTGGCTAAACCCAGGGTTGCATTTAGTTCATCCAAATCACCTAAGGCCTCAAAAACGGAAGCTGACTTGGAGCATTTTTTTCCCTTCAAAAAAGTGAAACTCTTATCCATGGCTCAATTTTAACATTTGGAATAGCCGCAAATACACTTTTCGCAACCTTCTTCATAAACTAAGGTCGCGTTGCCGCATTCAGGACAAAGATTACCATGATTCTGGTGATTGGAAGGGCTGTTTTTTTCGGGTTGAAGCTCAGTTTGGGCGGTCTTCAAACCATTTTTTTCATTGATATAATTTTGTAAAATATTGGCAATCCCATCTGGTAAAGAACGAACCTTTTTGGTGCCGAAACCAACGGAAGTGCTACTACCAATGCCTGAAAGTTGCTCGACAATCATTTGTAATTTTTGAATCGCCAGTTTGGGCGGTGTCGCTCTTAAGTCTAAAGAAATTAAACGGCCTAAGCCTTCGGCAATCGCCAAAATATCACCCCCAGCCTTGCCGACATTGAAAAAAGTCTCCAGGGGATTACCCTCCTCATCCTCATTAATAGTGGCATGGAGTGTCCCCACCGGCGTCGTCAAAGACCAGGTGCTACCGCGGCGGATTTCCGGCAATTGGCGAAAATAAACCCTTTTGCCATCTTGATAACTTTCATCTCTTTCTAAAATTTGTTTACTGCGAGAGCGATCCCGGTAAATCGTCACCCCTTTACAACCTTCATTGTAGGCCAATAAATAAGACTGAATCACATCTCGAGGGGTGACCTCCGGCGACATATTAATCGTTTTCGAAACAGCGTTATCCACCCCGGCTTTTTGAAAGGCGGCTTGCATTTTAATATGTACTTCATAAGGCAAATCGGCCGCCACGGAAAATAATTGCTGAATTTTTTCCGGAATTTCTTTAAGACCTTTAAGCGACCCTTTATTCGCCTTGATTTTTTCCACTAAATCTTCACTCCAGAAATTTTCTTTTTTGGCCATTTTGATAAAAAAAGGATTGAGATTAACTACCTTTTCACCGGTCACGATGTTCTTCTCATAACGAATGGCAAAATAAGGCTCAATGCCACTTGAGGTATCAGCCAACATGCTTGTCGTTCCCGTCGGCGCAATCGTTGTTAAGGTCGCATTTCTTAATTTTAAGTCCCGGCCTTTAAAGTTATGACTTCTTTTATCATAAATACTGCCTTTAAAATTAGGGAAAACGCCTCTTTCTTTGGCTAACTCGCTGGAAGCTTTTCTCGCTTCTTCTCTGATAAAATTCATCAATTGGCTAGCGGTATTTAAGGCTTCTTGAGAATCATAAGGAATTCCTAACTGAACCAGCATATCCGCCCAGCCCATCACTCCCAAACCAATCTTGCGGTTGTTTTTAGTCATCTGCTCAATTTGGGGTATGGGATAGCGGTTCATATCAATGACGTTATCCAGAAAATGAACCGCTTTTTGAATTGTGGCACGGATTTTCTCATAGTCAATCTCGCCAAAACTATCTTGGCCATCTTTCACCATCCGGGCTAAATTGATCGCCCCCAAATTACACGATTCATAGGGCAAAAGCGGCTGCTCTCCGCAGGGATTGGTTGCCTCAATTTTCCCTAAAGCAGGGGTAGCATTATTAGCATTAATCCGATCGATAAAAATGACGCCGGGATCGCCTTTCTCCCAAGCCACCCGGCCAATAAGTTCAAAAACTTTTTTGGCGTTTAGTTTACCTTCCGATTTTTTGGTATCAGGATTAACCAGATCATAACCTTCCCCTGGCTGTTGAGCCAGCAATAACTCCTTTAATTCCCTTATTTTTATTTCAAATTCTTTCATTCGTTCATTAAAGTTAAACTCTGGATTTCCCAAAGTTTTCTGAAATTCCTTAATGAGGCGGTCAAATTCTTCTTTTTGCGGCCCTAAGCCTTCGGGAGCAAACTGACTATCTTTTTCCACTTGTTGCATAAACTTATCGGTGATGGCTACGGATAAATTAAAACTATTAACGGTAAATTCTGAACTTTTAATCATAATCCATCGCAGAATATCCGGATGGTTGACATTCATCACTCCCATGTTAGCTCCCCGTCGGTAACCGCCTTGTTGAACTCGATCGGTCGCATCCGCATACATCCACATAAAATAAATGGCTCCGGAAGAAACGCGCCCGGTTGAACGAACAATGGAACCGTAAGGACGGAGCTTGGAAAAGGAAAAACCGGTTCCTCCACCGGTTTTATGAATCATAATCGTGTCGACAAAAGTCTGGCCAATACTGATCATACTGTCTTCGATCGGTAAAACAAAACAGGCCGAGAGTTGTTGAAGCTTGCCAGCAGCGTTGGCAAAAGTCGGTGTATTAGGCACAAATTCCAAGTTTGCCAATATCTGATAAAATTCCTTTCTGGCTTGAGCCATTTCTTTTGGGGATTTATAGAGTAAATCGGCGGTGGCAACATTGTGGGCGACTCGCCAAAACATCTCTTTTGGTTTTTCCACAATTTTCCCATTCAAATCTCTTAACAAATAATTATTGCGAGCGATATATTCCCCGGTCGCTGTCAATTGTGGGTCGGGGAAGCCTTTTGGAAGTGACGGAATTTTGTGGCCATATCTCCATAGAAATTCTGGCGATTTTTTCTCAATGTTTATTTTTTTTGCCTTTTTTGCCATAACCAAAAATTTACTTCTGGGCAAGAGTTAATTAATGAAGCACACAGCTAATCAAACCATTATACGTCCTTAAATAACAACATTGTCAAGGCGTAATCAAAACATCAAAAGATATCATTTTCACCTTGAAAGACAAAAACTACTTAGCTAAAATTCCTTGAATTTGCTCGTAACCCCTCTGGGCGTAAATCACGGCATTTTCCAAACTGGCTTTAAGTGACTCAGGGACTTTTTCCTTAAGGTCCATTAAAACCTCCTGATGCTTGAGGGTCGCTTGGGATAATCTTTGCAAAAAAACTTGAGTCTCTTCGCCTTTTTCGGCGGCAATTCTTTCCTGAGCCACAGCCCGTTCCAGATACTTTTCTCCCTTAGTCATTGTGGAAATACCCAGCTCAACTTTATTGCCTTCAATTAAGGCCTTAGACGCTCCCAATCTTTTATCAGCAAAAAGAAGCAGTAATTCAGCTTTTTTTAAAGGATTACTGGTTAAGCCTAACCAAATCCTATCACGAATCATTTTTAAAGAATAAAGTGGGTGGTCAGGCAATAAACCCGGATAAGCCAAAAAGTAATCAACACTTTTTTGGGCCGTCTGGGTGGCAACTTTTTCCGCCGAAGTCTTTTCAATTGGGGCAATTTTATAATTTTGGCTTTGGTTAGTGGCTGAAACACGAACTACCGAAACCGCCAAAATACCCACGGCAAAAACCAACGCCACTAAAGTCATCATCCAATTTTTAATTTTAAATTTTAAATTTTTAATTTCTTATCTCACCCCCTTCACCTAAAGAGCACTATTGGCCAAGACCAAAAAACATGTAATAAAATACTGGCTAAAAGATTTTGGGTCCGACCAAAAACAAAAGCCGAACCGAAGGCAAAAATAAAAACAAAAAACAAATAGGCTAACATGACCATTGGATTATAGCCTAAGACAAAAACACCAATGGGTAAATGAATGAGGACAAAAAGAAAAGAGGAAACAATATTGGCTAGCCATTCTTTCTGCCAAATTTGCCAGAGGCGATGAAAAAGATAACCCCGAAAAACGGTTTCTTCGGTAAAAGCGGTCACCAAAGAAATTGCCAAAAGGCCAAGGAAAGTCGCCGACGAATAACCTAAAGAAATTAAATTCAGGCCTTTATATTTCACAATATTGGTTAAAAGTCCTTCCAGGGCAAAAACTAAGCCCAAACCAATCCCCCAATACAAAGAAGGAAATAACTTTTTTTTGGTCAAACCTAAAGAAGAAAGAGGTTGTCGCTCAATCTTTCTCACCAACCAAAAGGCAGGCAACAACCAAACGAGAGGTTTCAAAATCAATTCTTCGGCCCAAAGCGGTAGAATTTGGGGTAAATAACGGTAGAAAGACCAGACAATAAAAATAAAAGAAAAAAGGGCAAAGACGTGTTTTAAAGAAAGTTTCTGACGATGAAAAATCTTGTTTAAGATGCCCACCGGTTTAATCATAAACCAATCATGCTATAATTTCAATAATTAAACAAGTCGAAGACGTAGTATAATTGCAACAATTATTCAAGCTGAAAGCGCAGATTAATTTCAATAATTAGGATGCCAAAAAAGAAGGTTAAAATTAAATTAGATTTTAAATCAGTTGTCACTAAAGTTAAAGTTTTTATTAAAAAACATCCCTTGTGGGCTAGTGGGGGTATTTTAGCTTTGGTGGTTTTTATTTGGCTTTTCAAAGACCTTCCTTCCCCCACCCGTCTAGGGTCGTTTCCTTTTCCGGCCTCCACTTTAATTTATGACCGCAATGGCCAACTTTTGTATGAAATTTTTTCGGAAAAAAACCGCACCCCGGTAAAAATTAAAGACTTACCCGAAGACGTGAAATGGGCCACCATTGCTTCGGAAGATAAAAACTTTTACAAACATCACGGTTTTGACGTTGGTGGTATTTTGCGAGCTTCTTTTAATATTGTCTTCCATCGTACTTTACAGGGCGGTTCCACCCTTACCCAACAACTGGTCAAAAATGCTCTTTTGGAAGACCCCAGAAGAACTTTAAGACGCAAAATTCGGGAAGCCTTACTAACGTATGGCACGGAAGTTATTTATTCAAAAGACCAAATCTTGGAAATGTATTTTAATCAAGCCCCTTATGGTGGCACCGCTTGGGGGATTGAAAGCGCCGCCAGAACTTATTTCAACAAGTCAGCTAAAGATTTGACTCTGGCAGAAGCAGCTTTATTAGCTGGTTTACCGGCCTCACCTACCCGCTTTTCCCCTTTTGGCGCCCATCCGGAATTAGCCAAAGAAAGACAAAAAAGAGTTTTGGAAAGAATGGTTGAAGATAAATACATTACAGAGGAAGAGAGTAAAAAAGCAGGAGAACAAGAATTACATTTTGCCCCTGCTGACGTCGGGATTAAAGCCCCCCATTTTGTTTTATATGTCAAAGAGCTTTTGGTCGACCAGTACGGTGAAAAAATGGTTGAGCAAGGAGGTTTAAAGGTGACCACCACTCTTGATTTGGAACTCCAGAATTTTGCCCAGCAAACCGTAGCCACTGAAGTTGGTAAATTAAAAAATTTACACATCACCAACGGTGCGGCATTGACAACCAATCCGAAAACCGGCGAAATTTTAGCCATGGTCGGTTCCAAAGATTATTTTGACAAAGAAATCGATGGCAATGTTAATGTAACTCTCATGTCAAGACAACCTGGTTCCTCGATTAAACCCTTAAACTATGCTTTGGGATTAGAAAAGAAGATTATCACCCTAGCCACCGTCCTTAATGACAGCCCTTCCTGTTTTGCCGTTCCCGGGCAAAAACTTTACTGCCCGGTTAACTATGACGGGACCTTTCATGGCCCAACCCAAGTAAGATTTACCCTAGGCAATTCTTACAATATCCCCGCGGTAAAAGTCCTCGCCTTAAATGGCTTGGAAGACTTTGTTAAAAAAGCCAATGAAATGGGCATCACTACTTTTCAAGACCCCAAAAACTATGGTCTATCTATTACCCTTGGCGGTGGTGAAGTTAAAATGACTGATATGGGCACCGCCTTTTCCTCTTTGGCTAATTTAGGTCTTCGTCAAGATCTCTGGGCCATCAAAAAAGTTGAAGATTCTCATGGCAAAGCAATTTTCGAAAAAAAGCAAGAAGAAGGACCACGAGTTTTACCCATGGGCGTTGCCTATTTAATTTCTCATATTCTTTTAGACAACAATGCTCGTTCGGCCGCTTTTGGCCCTTCTTCCTACCTGGTCATCAAAAATCACCCGGAAGTTTCGGTCAAAACCGGAACGACCAACGATCGACGGGACAACTGGACCATTGGTTATAATCCTTCTCGCTTGGTGGTCGTTTGGGTTGGCAATAACGACAATACGCCGATGAGTTATGTCGCCTCGGGAATTACCGGCGCTTCCCCCATCTGGAACAAAATCATGACCTACGCTTTGAGGGACCAAAAACAGGAATGGCCGATTAAACCAGAAGGAATTGTTGGCGCTTCTGTCTGTAATTTATCTGGTAAAATGCCCAATCCGGAACACCCTTGTGAGACTCGCTTTGAATATTTCTTGGAAGGTACAGTTCCTTCAGAAATAGAGAATCTTAAAACTTTTATTGAGATTGACAAAACGACTGGTCAAATTGCCAATGAGAAAATACCACCAGAAAATAAGGAAATGCAAGAACATCAGGTTATTTATGATCCCCTGGGAACCAGCTTTTGTCTGGATTGTGCCGTTGCTACCCAAGCAGCTACCATCAATCCTTACGACTTACCCAAACCACCAACCGCAACTCCCTCTTCAAATTAGCCTGAAGATGAATTAAAATTGTCCCATGGCGGTTAAAAGGACAGGAACCGTTTTTGCCTCCCAGAAAACAAAAACGCCTCTACAATGGTTTGGTTGGTTTTTGGAAAAAATTGGCAAACCAATTTTTTGGCTTATTTCCGGTTTTATTCTTTTAATTATTTCTTTCTTCGGTGCTGTTAACAAATTTATCTCTTGGGTTATCAAAAAAAGCAGAAAAATTCGTTTGCCTCGTTTTAAACTTCCTAAAATTAAAAAACCCAAAATCAAAAAAGTCAAAGTCCGCCGACTGCCTAAAATTAAAATTTCCGTTAAAAAATCATTCCTTGTAGCTGCCACCTTGCTCTTAATCGCTGGTTTAGGAAGTTTACTTTTTTCTGTCTTTTATCGTCTCCCCAATCCCAACCGTTTAGTCACGCGGGAACAGGTTGTTTCGACTAAAATTTATGACCGAAATGGTCAGCTTTTATACAAAATTTACCGAAATCAAAACCGAACCCTGGTGGAACTCAAAGACATTCCTGTCTATTTAATCCAAGCCACCATCGCCATTGAAGATGCCGAATTTTATAACCACCATGGTTTGTCTTTTAAAGGTATTTTTCGGGCCGCCCTGCAAAATCTTAAAGGTAACAAACTTTATGGCGGTTCAACCATTACCCAACAATTGGTCAAAAACGCTTTATTAACCCCGGAAAGAACTTGGCAACGCAAAATTAAAGAAATCATTCTTTCTTTGTTAGTCGAAACCAAATTCTCCAAAGATGAAATTTTAAAAATGTATTTAAATGAGGTTGGCTATGGTGGTGCGGCTTACGGCGTGGAGGAAGCTTCCCAGCTTTATTTCGACAAATCGGTGGGTGAGTTAAACTTGGCGGAGGCGGCTTTATTGGCCGGATTACCAGTTTCGCCAACCAGTTTTTCACCCTTTGGTCCCCACCCGGAAAAAGCTAAAGAAAGACAAGGGTTAGTTTTAAAAAGAATGAAACAGGAAGGTTTTTTGACCCAAGATGAGGAAGAAAAAGCCGCCAACGAAAATATTCGGCTGGCCCCGCAAGCAACTGATATTAAAGCGCCTCATTTTGTCATGTATGTCAAGGAACTTTTGGCCCAGAAGTATGGGGAAAGAATGGTCGAGGAAGGCGGTTTGGAAGTCAAAACCAGTTTAGATTTAAATCTTCAAGAAGAAGCCCAAAAAATCGTTAAAAATGAAATTAATCAATTACAAAAACTCCATATCGCCAACGGCGCTGCTTTGGTAACTAATCCAAACACCGGTGAAATCTTAAGCATGGTTGGTTCCAAAGATTATTTTGACAAAAGTATTGACGGGAATGTCAATGTCACGTTGCGGTCACGTCAACCCGGCTCTGCCATTAAGCCGGTCAATTATGCTGTTGCCTTACAAAATGGTTTTACGCCGGCAACTATTATTCCCGATACGCCCATTACCTACATGGTTCCCGGACAACCGCCTTACTCCCCCAAAAATTATGACAGCCGCTTTCATGGCAATGTGCCCCTACGAATTGCCCTGGCTTCTTCTTACAATGTGCCAGCGGTTAAGGTTCTTTCAGCCCTTGGTGTAAGTCGGATGATTGAACAAGGACAAAAAATGGGCATCACCACCTGGGATGATCCTTCGCGTTTTGGTTTATCTTTAACCCTGGGTGGTGGCGAGGTCAAAATGACCGATATGGCTGTGGTTTATGGGACTTTAGCAAACTTAGGCGAAAGGGTTGACTTAAATCCCATTTTAGAGGTTAAAAACTATAAAGGCGAAGTTTTATTCCGCGAAGCGGAATCACGTTCCGCGGGAGAAAAAGCTTTACCAGCCAATATTGCTTATCTGTTAACCAATATTCTTTCAGACAATGTGGCTCGTACACCGGCTTTTGGCCCAAGTTCTTGGTTAAATATTGTCAATCATCCTCATGTCGCTGTCAAAACCGGTACAACTCAAAATTTAAGAGACAACTGGACAATTGGTTATACTCCTGATTATGTGGTTTCTGTTTGGGTAGGTAATAACGATAATAGCCCGATGAGTTATGTCGCCTCTGGGATTACCGGGGCTTCCCCCATCTGGAATAAAATCATGAGCTTTTTACTCAAAGATCTTCCGGATAAAGAATTTGCTTCCCCTGAGGGCTTAATCAAATTAGAAATTTGTCCTTTGACCGCGACGTTACCCTGTGAGGGTTGTGGTGATAAATGGGAATATTTCCTACCAGGTTCGGAGCCAAAAATTCACTGCATCCCGGAAAAAATTAAAGAGATTCTTGGGAGCTCTCCCACCCCCACACCAAGCCGCTGATTTTAGGTAAAACTTCATTGGCTTCAATTTCCTGAGCATTTTTAGACATCATTACCATGACAAAAGGCTTGTCGGCCAAAACAATTCCCCCGTCAGAAAAAGTCCCCAAATCTTTACCAATTTTGTGAGCAACTTTAATATTGCCAGGAATTCCTTTTGGCAACCAGTCTTCAAAAGCGGTTTTGGTTAAAAAGTTTAACATTTCATCTCGGTGTTCAACGCTGATAATTCCACCCCGATAAAGCCTTCGGAAAAATTTACCAATATCTGTCGGTATCGTAGTAAAATCTTTCAATGAAGTCTTGGTCATCCCTAATTCGTCAATTGTTTCCTGAATCTTGGCATCGCCCAAAACCTGGCGCATAACCTTAAGGGCGGTATTGTCTGAATACTGACCCATAAATTCAACCAGTTGTTTATAAGTGTAAGTTGACCCCGAAGCTTTCCCCTGCAAAATTCCGGCTCCCAAAACTTTGTCATTCTCTTTTAAAACATATTTTGTTTCTGGGTCCAAATTCCCCTTCTCCACTTCTTGATAAAAAAGCAGCATCACGGGAAGTTTCATTAAAGAGGCTGCGGAAAAACTTTCATTGTGATGTAGGCCGTATTCATTTTGGTCATCAAAACGATAAACATAAAGACCATACTCACCCCGCAAATCTTTGGTTAAGTTCTTCACCGAGTTCAAAACCAAACTGGGATCAAATTTGGGTTTCGATACCCGACTGCTAGTAATAATCAGTGGCGAGGTGATTTTCTGCCATAAAAGAGGAATCTCTGATTTGAGGTAAAAAATCGTGATGGCTAACAACGTCAAGCCAAAAAGAAAAACAATGGTCCAACGACCACCCTTAGGCGGTTGTTTTTTTCTGGTTTTTTTCTTTTCTCCAGGAACGATCTTTTGCCCTAGAGGATTGACTTCTGGGATAGCTTGCTGTTCGGTTTTAAAAATCATCTTAACAAGTAGTATGAATTAAAGCATTAACTTTAATCCCTTTTTTGATTAAGCTTTGATATTCTTTTAAAAATCTTCCTGTCAAAACAACTTTCAATTCAATGTCTTTTTTCTCAACTTTTTTTTGAAAATCATCACTAACTTTTAAAACTCCCTGCCAACCGCTGGCAATTAAAATCACCGAGGGTCGACCAGATAAAAGTTCTTTTTGCTCCCAGCCCCCAATTTCATGAGTTGTCCCAAAAAGAGTTTCAAGTTTATCTTTATCTCTTTCTAAAACTTTTTCACCAACAATCAAAGCCTGATGATAAGTCTGGCCGTTAATTTTTACTTTTGCCCAAGAAACTTTTTCAATTCTGACCATGAGTATAAACTCCTAATAATTTTATATTATTTCGAGTCTTCGAGAAACAAGGTTCTGCCGAAGGCAGGTTCTTACTTGAAAAACAAGGTTCTACCGAAGGCAGGTTCTTATATTTTTGGGCAGCTTTTTTAAAGTCAGCCTCTACTTGGCAAAGATATTCGGGATTCTGAAACTTCCATTTTTTAAACTCTGGTAAAAGTTTTGGATAATGAAAAGAAAGAGTTTTAATTAAATTCATCCAATTCTCACCCCTGGTGTTTAAGGTCTCGCCCATCGCCGAATCAATATATTGATGAGTCACCCCAAAGATTTCCTCAAAGTCAGTAAAGTAAGGTAAAATCGAACCAACATGAATATAAGTCTTAATTCCTGCTTGATGAAGCTTTTTTAAGGCCTCCACTTTTTGTTTAGGCAAGGCTGCCAGTGGCTGAAAAATCCGGCTGGCTTTCTCATCCGTAGTAATAAAACTTAATCCCACTTCAATACTTTTGAACTTTTTAAACAAATCGATATCTCGGGCAACAAGTTTTGATTGAGTCAAAATCGAGACGGAAAAAGGAAATGGTGATAAAATCTTTAGACACTGTCTTGTTAATTTATATTTTCCCTCAATTGGCTGATAAGGATCACAAACAGAGGAAAGAAAAATTGTTGGGCAACCTTTCAATTTTCTGACATCTTTTATTAAAACTTCTGGCGCATTAATTTTAACATCAACAAAACTTCCCCATTCATCATTATCATGTCCGGTATAACCTTTCATAAATCTGGCATAACACCAAACACAACCATGGGCACAGCCGACATAAGGATTAATCACATAATCACAACCAGGCAGTTTACTTGGAGAAAGAATCGACCGACAAAAAACCTCTTTAACTTTTATCATCAAGAAATCATAACATATTTTCGGCTTTATTTAGTAGCAGTTTTCTTGAGGTTTCTTGAGTAAAAAGATTTAACAGAAACAGGTAATAAATACATTATTACTTAACTTTCTGCCAAGAGTATTTCAGCGGTTTATCCAACCAATAATCAACTTCCTGAAGTCTAATTAAACCTTCTTTGGCCCCGATTTTGGTGACCACCGAAGCGCCATTGGCTACCCCTAATTTCAAAGCTTTTTCAATTTCTAGACCTTTCGCCAAACCCCCAATAAAACCAGAACCAAAACCATCCCCCGCCCCGGTCTGATCAGTCATCTCAACTTTAAAACCTTCCATAATAATTTGCCCCTTGGTGGGAACATTAACCCTCACTCCTTTCTCGCCCTCAGTCACGACCACCATTGTTTGTGGTAGAATTTGGGCTAATTTTTGGAAAGCTTCTTTTTCTCTTAAAGATAAACCGGTTAAACGGCTGGCTTCTTCCTGATTAACAATCAAAACATTCGCTTTTTTGGCCATTCCTAACAACTTTTCTTTTTCTTCAATCTCATCCCGACCAGGATTTAAGGCAACCTTGATATGATTTTTTTGGGCCCAATTGACTAAATTTTCTAACAACTCTAAGTTGCCTTCTAAGCTGGCAATATAAAACCAAAAGCTATTGAGCTTTTTGAAATCAATCAATGACGACTCCAATCTTGTGCCACCTCGATAAACTAAAATCGTTCGATTGCCGTCAGGCCCGATTAAAATGGTGGCATAATCGGTTTTCTCCCCTTCAACCTGAACTAAAAATTCATCGGTAACTTTTTCTTTTTTAATCTCCTGGCGAATGATTTTGCCAGCAAAATCCCAACCGCAACGAGCCACGACCGCACTTTTCAAACCCAAGCGGGCAAAACCCACCGCGGTATTGGTTCCTCCCCCACCAGGGGTGATGACTAAATCACTCACTTCTGATTTAATACCGTAGGAAATAACCAAAGACTGGGTCGTAAAAGCTCCCTTGGTTTTCATCAGACGGAAATCAGAAGATTTAAGAAAAACATCCAAAACCGCCGAACCGAAAGAGATAATATCGTGTTTCATGACTTTGAAGCGCTCCCAAATAACTGAATTTTTTCTTCAACAATCTTTTGCACCGCCGCCATCACCGGCGGCATTAATTTATAAATAGCATATTCCTCCGAACCCCTTAAAACATTTTCCAGAGTTTGTTTAAAAGCCACTCGCAAATCAGTATTGATATTAACCTTAACTACCCCCATTTCTATCGCCATCTTCACATCTTCATCCAACAAACCGGAGCCGCCATGCAAAGAGAAAAAACAGCCAACTTGAGACCGAACCATTTTTAATCTCTCAATGTCTAGTTTCGGTTCGGTTCGGAAGGTGCCATGAAGATTACCAATAAAAACCGCCAAAATGTCACAACCGGTTTGGGCCACAAAATCCGCGGCTTTTTGTGGATTAGTATAATTGCCTGTAGCTTGAAGCGACTCGGCCTCTTGCTCATGAAATTTAGAATCTCCTAAAATTTTATCCATCTCGGCTTCAATCAGAATTCCCTTAGAATGGGCTTGCTCCACTAAAGCCTTGGTGATTTTAACATTTTCTTCATAAGGCAAACCGGAACCGTCAAAATGGATTAAATTATAACCGGCTTCAATGGCTCCCTGGCATTCTTCCAGCCCCCCGCCATGATCAAGATTAGTCAGAATGGTTAAACCGGTTTGTTCACGAAAATTTTCTACCACTGACAGAAAATTCTTGATGCCAAAGTGCTGTGACTCGCCAAAAGAGGTCTCTAAAATAACCGGTGATTTTTGGTTTTGGGCCGCCTGAACAATGGCTTTAACAATTTCTAAATTACCAGCGTTAAAAGCCCCTAGGGCCCAGCCCTCATTTTTCGCTTTGGTTAAAATTTCTAAAGCATTCATTTTAAGCCCTCTAAAATTTCGATTGCCCTTGAGGTACCGATACGGTTAACACCGGCGTTAATAAAATCAATGGCTTCTTGATAGGTATCAATCCCTCCTGCAGCTTTGATTTTAATTTTGCCGTTCACAACACTTTTAATAATTTTAATATCCTCTAAACTTGCTCCTCGTGGTCCCCAGCCAGAACAGGTTTTGACAAAATCAGCCCCAGATTTTAAAACTAACTCTGAAGCTTTTTTAATTTCATCATTAGTTAATAAACCCGTTTCGATGATAAATTTAACCAAAACTGATTTTTTTAATTCTTTAACCGCATTGACCACCGCTTGCATCTCTTCTAAAACTTGTTCATGTTTGCCTTCTTTAAATAAACCAATATTCATGGAAACATCAAGTTCGCTAGCTCCCTCATCAACTGCTTTAATCGCGGCTAAAATTTTGACATCTTTTGTCTCTTGACCTAAGGGAAAAGCCACCACCGTTCCTACAACACCAGTAGGCCCAAGCATTTGTCTAGCAAGACTTACCCAATAAGGATTAACAAAAGCTGAGTGAAAGCCATATTTTTTGACCGCCGCACATAAATCTTTAACTTCTTTTTCAGTAGTTTCCGGATGGTGTTTGGCAAAATCTAAAAAGGTCGCTAGTGTTCGTTTATCCATATGGCCTCCTCCACCAAGCGGCAAGAATAACCCCATTCGTTGTCATACCAGGCGACTACTTTTACTAAATCGCCATCAATGACCTGTGTCAAAAATAAATCAACAATCGCCGAAGCCGAATTACCAATGATATCGGTGGAAACCAAAGGCTGGTTGGAAACTTCCACAATGCCTTTATATTTTTCCTTGGCTGCTTTCATAAAAGCCTTATTCACCTCCGCTACCGTTGTTCTTTTGCTGGTCACAAAACAAAAATCAACCACCGAACCACAAACCACTGGTACCCGGTAAGCCAAACCATCAAACAACCCCTTAAGAGCCGGGATCACCTCAACCGTGGTCTCGTCCGCACCTGTTGAAGTAGGAATAATGTTGACTGCAGCTGACCGCGCTCGCCTTAAGTCTTTATGAGAACCATCAACTAGCTCTTGGTCAGCTGTATAAGCGTGGATGGTATTTAATAAGGCCTTCTGAACACCAAAATTCTCCATCATCACTTTAGTTACTGGCGCGACACAATTAGTCGTGCAAGAAGCGTTATCCACAATCAAGCTTCCTTTATAACTCTCCTCATTAACGCCCATAATAATTGTTTTAACCCCCTCGGCTGGAGCAGAAATAATCACTTTTTTAGCGCCAGCTTCAAGGTGGGGGGAAACTGATTGGCGATCACGGAAAACACCGGTTGACTCAATAACCACCTCAACCCCATATCTTTTCCAGGGAATTCTTGCTGGATTTCTTTCGGCTAAAATCGGAATTCTTTGATGATTAATAATTAAAGTCCCGATCTCTTCGTTTTTACCCTTTTCAATTTCCACTTTCCCACCAAACTTTCCGTAAACACTGTCATGGGCAAAAAGATAAGCCCAGCCATGAATATCCATCGAACCGGAAGTATTAATGGCCACCACTTTCACCCTACTTTGATATTTCGTCAGAATGGCTCTTAAGGTCACCCGACCGATACGACCAAAACCGTTAATGGCAACTTTAATCATTTTTTTTAACTATCGCCTCTATTCCGGGCAAAGTGCCTTGGGCTAAAAATTCAAACATGGCCCCTCCCCCGGAAGAAATATAATTAATTTTTTGAACCAAACCAAATTTAGTTAAAGCTGCCTCGGTATCGCCTCCCCCAACCACAGTATAAGCTCCACTTTCAACAATGGTCTGAGCGATTTCTTTTGTCCCCATCTCCCACTGTTTGTCTTCATATTGACCCATCGGACCAGCCCAAACAATTGTTCCTGCTTTGTTGATAATTTTCCTAAAATTTTGGATTGTCTCCATTGTAATGTCGTGTTTATCCTTTATCAAGGCGCCAACCACATTGTGGTGATTAAGAATTTTTTGAGCTTCTTTATCTTCAATAATTTTGCCTCCAATTAAAATGTTGTCAGCCCAATTGACTAATTTATGAGCCAAATCAATTTTGTCTTTCTTCACCCCCCCTAAAATCACCACTACCGGCCGGCGAGGATTATTTTTTATTTTGTCCAATATCTCAACTTCCTTTAAAAAATCCAGACCAAAAGCCGGGGGTAAAAATTGAGGAATACCAACAATCGAAGCATGTTTCCGATGAGAGCAGGCAAAAGCATCATTGATAAAAAAATCAGCCAAAGAGGCTAGCTTTTTCGCAAAAACCAGATCATTTTTCTCTTCTTCTGGATAAAAACGAAGATTTTCCAAAAGAATCAGTCCACCCGGATTCCCATACCGTTCAATTAAACCTAAAGCCTCTCTTAAAGTAAAAAAGAAAACTTCTTTATTTAAAACTTTAGAAAGATAATCAGCTATTGGTTTTAAACTTAAATCGGGATTAACCTTGCCTTCCGGTCGGCCTAAATGGGAAAGAATAACAACTTTGGCTTGTTGCTTTAAAAGATAATTAATTGTCGGTAAAGATTCATCAATTCTTGTCCCATCTGCCACTTCCAAGTTTTGACTTTTGACTTTTGACGGTTCGACTTCGCTCACCGTCAACCCTGAGCTTGGTCGAAGGGTTGACTTTTGACTTTTTAATGGTACATCATAGTTGGTACGTAAAAGAACCGTTTTTTGCTTAACTGGCAAATCTCGAACACTGGGCAGGGCTTTCATTTTTCTCCGTCTTTTTCCTTTTTAATCCTTTCAATGACGCGGTCAACCAAACGGACTGGATCAATATCAAAAAGAACTTTTCTTAAACCTTTGCCGGCCGCTTCCATAATCGCTCTCACCAAATCCGCGGTCCCCCCTGAACCCTCCAACACTCCGACAATCTCATCCTCTTCGTAAGCATCGGTAAATTCGTTTAAGGTCCCCATCCTGCCATCAATCATAATCGTCGCATCTGCACTTCTCACCATTAAAAGATTTCGTCCGGCGTAACCGGCTTCGGTAAAAATGATGTGGTCAAAAATTTTGGGGTCCATGGGTAGGCGATACTTTTTGGCATGTTCAATTTCCGTTCCGGCGGGGGAAAAACCAATATTAGAACCACCGGCTTTTTTGGCCGCCTTGGCGGATTCAAAAGGAATGCCATTGGTGGCTCCGGTAATTAACACATGGCCACGCTTGGCAATTGTTTCCCCCACCTTACGGGCTAAATCATAAGCTTTTTGGGCATTTTTCCCTTCGGAACCACCGGAAACACAAATTTTGAATTGTTTCATGATAAAAATCCTTCCGCTAAATTTAATAATTCTTGTTTGGGATTGAGGGCTAAAACCACATCCGAAGAAACTAAAATACCTTTAGCTCCCAATTCCAAGGCTTTTCTGACATCTGTTTGATTGTGAATACCAGCTCCAACTAAAATCGGAATTCCTTTTATTCGATTAACAAAATCACTGATAACTTCCGGCCTAGCTTGGGAAACAGAAATTTGCCCGCCGATTAATTCCGGCGGTTCAAGGGCGAGAAAATCGGGTTTAAAAATAGCAATCTGTTGACCTTCTTCAACTGAAGCAACACAAACCAAAACTCTAAATGGCTGATGATTATTGGTTAATGATTGAACTCTTTTAATTATTGAAGCTACTTGTTCCTTTGAAATTTTATTTTCTGAATGATTCAATAAAGTTCCTTTTGCTCCCGCAGTGATTAGCGCCTCGGGAAGAATCTTCCCTGTATTTGGCCCAAAATTAATACCATCAACATGTTGTGTCCAGACAGTTAAACTTTGGTTGGCTAAACGAAAAATATCGGCCACCTGAACGATGGGAATAATCTGAACCCCGGTTTCTTTGGCTGCCTCAGCACAAATTTTGGCCAAAGATAAGGCAGACTCGCCGGTTCCCTGGTGGTAAGTTTTAAAATTAACAAAAATCATCTTCCTCCCTCCATTTTAGTGTAAAGGCCAAAAGCGGCTAAAACAATTCCCACTAACAACCATTGCGTGGAAGCCAACCAAAGATCAGAAACTAAAAATCCCCAGGCTGAGGCCGCCACAGCCAGCAAAGCTAAAACCATCAAAACTTTAGAGATGGGACGCCAATTGGCTTTTTTAAAACCCAAGATTTCCTCACCTCCCTTCTCAATTTATCTTATCATAAAAAGCCTCAAGAATGCCGTCAATTTATTGTACGGATGAATTGAAGCTGTTAAACATCTTCCTTTAGAGGTGAAAATCCTAAACTTTAGTTTAGGAAAGATGTTATTTTTTATGACTTTGCCGATAGTTCTCAATCGCCTTTTTTAAGGCATCAGTGGCTAAAATGGAGCAATGAATTTTTGCCGGCGGCAAACCACCAAGCGCTTCGGCAATCGCCTGATTGCTTATCTTTTCTGCCTCTTTAAGCGGTTTGCCTTTAACCATGGTGGTAATGATCGAAGAGGTGGCTATCGCCGCGCCACAACCTAAGGTTTGAAACTTAATATCCTTGAGATATTCTTGACCGTTTTTTTTCTCCACTTTAATAAATAAACGCATAATATCGCCACAAACTCGATTCCCTACCGTAGCCACTCCGTCAGGCTTTTTAATCTCACCCATATTTTGGGGATTTCTAACATGCTCTAAAACTTTTTCTGAATAAAGTTGGCTAAAACTCATAATTTCGGTGCCATCCTTCTTAATTTTTGAATAATTTCTGGTAAGACTCTAATGACGTAGTTAACTTCTTGCTGATTATTTTCTTTGCCCAAAGAAAATCTTAAAGACCCATGAGCTTGTTCCGGCGGAATTCCCATCGCCACTAAGACGTGCGAGGGTTCCAAGAGACCAGAGGTACAAGCTGAACCAGAAGAGGCCGCAATGCCTTTTTCTGAAAGCAAAAGTAACATCGCCTCGCCTTCAGCCCCTTCAATCAAAAAGGTCGCAATGTGCGGGGCATTTTTTTTAGAATCTCCAACCAGTTTTACGCCCGAAATTTTCAAAACCCCCTCAATTAATTCATTTCGTAAATTCTTAATGTTCTTTGTTTTTTGTTCTTTGTTTTGTTGGATTAGTTCCATCGCCTTTCCTAGTCCAACAATATAGGGAACATTTTCCGTCCCAGCTCTTAAACGATATTCTTGTCCCCCACCATCTTGCTGTCTTTTAATCGGCGTCCCCTTTTTAATAAATAAAGCTCCCACCCCTTTTGGGGCATAAAGCTTGTGTCCGCTTAAAGAAAGTAAATCCACATTTAGTTTCTCAACATCGCAATCTAAATATTGAATCGCTTGGGTTGCATCAGTATGAAAGTAAATTAGTGGCTGATGGTTAGTGGTTCGTGATTGGTTAGTCTTTCTGATCAACTTCCCAATCTCCTCTATTGGCTCTATTGTTCCCACTTCGTTGTTGACATACATCATACTTACTAGCACCGTTTCTGGCTTGATTGATTTTTGGATATCGCCGATTTTAACTAAGCCATGTTTATCCACCGGCAAATAAGTAACTTTAGCCATTCCCAGTTTTTCTAAATGTTTACAGGTTTCCAAAACCGCTTTATGTTCAAATTGAGAAGTAACAATGTGAGGCTTCTTTGAAATTGAAAATTGTTGAAGCATAGCTTCAACCAGCCCCTTATGGGCCAAATTAATCGATTCCGTAGCTCCAGAGGTAAAAATAATTTCTTGAGGTTTGGCGCCCAAAAATTGGGCGACCTTTTCTCGAGCCTCATCAATGGCCGCTCGCGCTTGTTGTCCCCATTGATGTGGTTCGGAAGGATTACCGTAATGTAGTAAAAAATAAGGTTGCATGGCGGTTAAAACCTCCGGCGAAACCGGCGTCGTCGCCGCATGATCAAGGTAAATTGGTTTCATTTTGTTAAAAACAAGCTTTGCTTAATTGAGCGTTAGCGAAATCAAGCTTTGCTTATCTGATTAAATCCTTCAAAGTTTTTCCTTCAATTGTTGTCCTCACCTTATCTCCCACTTCTACCCAGATATCTTTCTGTCCACAAATTCTTACTTTCGGGCAACCAGAACAATAACCCACTTCAACCGGACCTTCTAAGGCCCCAGCAACCTCAGCCACAGAAATTTTTCCCGGTGGTCTGGTTAAAAAATAGCCACCCCCCTTACCTTCCTTGGCCTCAATTAAACCCGTCAAGCGTAAAATTGAGGCTAACTGCCCTAAAAATTTATAGGGAAGCTTTTTCTCTTTGGCAATTTTTTTCAAGGAAATCGGTCCTTGTCTAAAGTTCTTAGCCAAAGCTATCATGAGTTCCAGCCCGTAATCAGTTTTTTTGGTCAACCCAAACATTTTTTTCCTCCCTTTTTAAACCAATTTTTAATTTTTTCGATAAACAAAATTTCAATTCCTAAAAGTTCCAACCCAATAAAGATAAGCCACGAACCCGGTGTAAATGGTGTTACTAAGGCAAAAAAACCATAAATAATTAAAATTATTCCGATCGTTTTCCGGAGAATAACTTTTATCCCCATGGCTGAAACTCCTACTATTCATATAGTAGTTTATATTTTTGTTTTAGGTTTGTCAAGAAGAAATTTTTTCCCTATAATAGAAACGTCTATCTATGCCACAAACGTCTAAGGGTATATCTTTTTTTAGATGGCTGAAAACCATTAGTTTCCGATACCGAAAAATTATTATTTTCCTTTTTATCTTCTGGGGACTTTGGACGTTTGGCCTGGGAGCTTTGGGCGGCTGGTTTCTCTCTAAAGCCGGTTTAGATAAATTTCCCGATTTGAGTAAAAATGACCACTTGTTGATTCTAGCCCCTCATATTGACGACGAAGCCATCAGTTCGGCCGGATTAATTCAACAAGCTCTCAATGTCGGCGCCAAGGTAAAAATTATTTACATGACCAACGGTGATGATAATTTATTTTCAATCGCCAAGCAGGAAAGAGATTTAAGGTTAAACCCCAACGATTTCATTAAGCTGGGTGAAAAAAGAATGAGTGAAGGCGAAAAAGCCACCCAAATTTTGGGCTTGAAAAGAGAAGATTTGTTTTTTCTGGGCTATCCTGACAGAGGTCTTTACCTAATGTTCAATAATTTTTATAACACCCTTTATTCCTCCCAGGGGACAAAGTTAGCCTATAATCCCTATAATGATACTTATAAAACCCAACAAGGTTATACTGGCAGCAACGTCACGGCTGATTTAGAAGAAATTATTAAAAATTTTCAGCCAACGATAATTATCGTTTCCCATCCCCGAGATAAAAATTCCGATCATAGAGCCACTTATCTTTTCTTGAATAAGGTTCTTAATGGCCAGGTCAATAAAACTAAAATTTTTACTTATCTAGTCCATTATCCTTTTTATCCACCACAAAGAAAATTATCCCCCAACGAGTTTCTTTACCCACCCAAAAAGCTTTTTTCCCAAAAAGGTTGGTTTAGCTTTGATTTATCGTCTGCCCAAGAAAATAAAAAACTCGCTGCGATTGAAAAAAACTCCTCTCAAAAAGAGTTCGGTCAGTTTTATGATCTTTTACATAGCTTCATTAAGAGAAATGAAATTTTTGAAGAAATGGAAAGCTTTTAAAATAATTCTTTAAAAAAGATAAAAAATAACGAAGAAAAATGCGCCAAAGAAAAACCAGCCATTTTCAATGAAACCTCTCCGCCCATGGAAGGGCAGAGTTTACTCGGGCGGTTCGGTTTCTTTCTTGCCTCATTCATCCCCCGCACCAGACGGTACAAAGGGGTATTCTGAGGCGCGAAATAAAGGCTTACACTCTAAAAAAATCAACCAATTTTTATCTTCGGGGTCGAAAACTTCTCTCTGGGCGGTCTCGGTCTTCTTTCGGTCGAGCTTCGTTGACGATTAGTTTTCGTCCTTCGATCTCCTTACCGTTGAGCGTCTCGATCGCCTTTTGGGCTTCCGCATCGCTCGCCATTTCGACAAAGCCGAAACCACGCGACCGACCGGACATCCGATCAATGATAACACTGGCTGAGGTAACGGCGCCAGCTTCTTTAAATAAGACCTCTAAACTCGCCGAATCCATAGAAAACGGCAAGTTGCCAACATAAAGATTTTTAGAAGCCATTAAGCTCCCTTTCTCTTCCAACCGACAACCCTTTCGAAGAGAAACGAGCTCTCGTAGTATTTTGCGGTTTGAAGACAACTATTAAATAACAAGGGTATTATAACATGTTCATATTGTTTTATCAAATAACATACCTCTTGTCATTTAACAAATTTACCAATTACTGTGCTACTTAATTGGCCTCAATAAAAGCCTCAATCAAACGATTAAAGGTTTTGGGAACTTCGTAGGGGATAATATGGCCAGCGTTTTGCACAATTTCAATCTTTATCTGGGGCAAGAAACTGTTAATCCTTCTAAGATTTCTAGCCTTGATTCTTTTGTCTTCTCGACCACCAATGATGAGCATTTGGGCCTGATAATCTTTCAGCCAATCCCATGATTCTTTCTTCCTGAAGGTCTTTAAGCCTAAATAAAATTCCAAGGGTGGCAAGGTGTTATCCGCCAAAGCTTCCCTTACTTTCTCCATTGATGTTTTTTTGGAAGCCAAGAAGCGTTTGGTTAAAAAAGGATTCTTCGGAACAATACAACAGCGATAAATTGGCAACTGAAGAAATTTAGGCAAACTTAAAATAAATTTCAAAAAAAGCCCTACCCCGCCCCCCAAGCCTAAACTGACATTGACAAATTTCTCCACCCCATATTCTTTAAGATAGCGCTGGGCAATAAGACAACCGTAACTATGAGCGACTAAAATCGGCTTGGCGGAAACATTCAAGATTTTCATCAAAGATAAAAAATCAAGGTAATGGTCATTAAAAGTGTAGCTTGGGGCCTTGTCGGATTCGCCGCAACCACGCCAATCATAGGCAATGGTGCGATATTTTTCCGCAAAGTAAGCCAACTGGTATTTCCAATTCAAAAGTGATCCTGTTCCTCCGTGAATAAAAACCACCGTTAAATCATGAGGGTATTTTTTCTCTAAGCCTGAATCAAAAACATTCAGTCTTAAATTCTTTTTGATTTTAATCTTTCTGGTTTTCATTATTTTCTTATTCTACCTCTTTGATAACTAAATTCTGAAGTCTTGAATTACTTCCGGTATCTCCCTGTTTTGACCCAACCTGACATTGAAAATTTTTTCTTCAGGGTTATTAATTCTTCTTACTCTTGCCAATGAAGAAAGACCGAATAAAATGGAATTGAAAGCATGGGTTTCATCAGCTGTTTTATCAATAATATCGGATAGTGGCCTATTATCCCAACTTTCATCACTGTATGAAATAGGATTTTTAAAAGATCTCATAAAATCTCGCAGTTCTTTCCTCCCTTTTATTCTCTCCTCGGGTTCTCTTGATCCTATCAAGTCTAACGAATTGTTAACAACTCGGTAAAAAAACTCCACATCTTCCATTCCTGGAATTTTGAAGTATTCAGGTTTAGGCCGTTGTGAACCCAAACTAACACCAACTCGAGGAAGATCAATTTCATATTGATTGGCATTACAAAGAGGATTGAATCCCCCATAATCAATCAGGAGGTCTAAAGGAATGAGATTAAATGTATTCCGCATTGAATAGACTAATTGACTAAATTTCTGGGCTTGTGGTGATCTAATTAAATCTATAAATCTTTTTCTAATTTCTTCCTCATTTGGTGGCGGTGTTCGGATTCCTGTTCCCCTATCCCATTTTGACATCGGATGAAATCCGCCTGGATCTAAGCGAAAAGTCAAAAAGAATCGATGCCCCTCATCAATCAGCTTTTGACATTTTTTTAATTCTTCATCGGGCACATAAGTATCGAATGAATAGGGCATTATCATTATTTTTTTTGGCTCAATCTTCTTCTCTTCAATTAATTCTTTCGAGATAGCAATGGCGGAATTAAAGCCGGAGGTCCAGCTATAGCCTTTAACTTTTATAGGTACGATAGGGAGTCCATTGCTTTCCTCTTTAAAAATTTCTTGAAGATTTTTTTCTGTTTTATCTTCTTCTTCCTCCTCCTGGTTAATCATTAAAAAAACGCCCTGAAGATTGGGCATATTTTTCTTGACTTCCCGAATATTGGATAAAAATTTATTCAAATCCTCTCTATTTTTATTCCAACAACGGACAATGGCAATAATTCCTTTTTCTTTCGACTCTCCACTGGTAGGTTCAATGAATCGATCTAAATTATTAGAGAGTTGACCTAATTGCTCCAGGCCAAAATCTGAAATTTCAATTTTGGGTCTACTTACTTCGGGGAATTCAATTTTTTGTTTTATCTGGTCAAACTTTTTTCGAGAAAACGATACTTCTTTTGTCTCATGAAGATCTTTTCCTGCCGGGAGCAGCGCATCTGGTTTAAGTTCCGCCATCTTGCGAAAATTATAACATATTTAAGCAACTCTAGTTAAACTTTCAAAAAGAGCTTTCCAGATATCTTAGGTTGATACTTAGACACTAACGTGGGGACAGGATTTCACCAAGAATAAAAATTAAAATGAAAAAACCTTATCAGATTTACTTTCATGTCTCAATTCTATCACAAACAAAAAAACCTAGTTTATCCTAGATATAGTCAATTTGCATTTAGAATAAAAATTTGCTAAAGTCTTCTTAGATGGTTCTTAGATTTGTCTATACTGTGTTCATAGGTGTTCTTTTAGCTGCTCTTGTTGGCGTTGGTATCGCTGCATTTTATCCTGGTCCTAAGATGCCAGAACCTCCTTTATCAATTAAATACGGAAATTCTTATTGTGAAGGACCAAAAGATGAAGCAACCTCCCAGCAAATTAGGCAAGATCAAGAAAAATTTGATAAGGACATGAAAGTTTTTCAACCACAGAATGAAAAATATAATCGAAACGTTTCCATCATCGCCCTAATAGCCGCTATTTTAATCTTAATCATTAGCTTAACTTTATTTAAGAAAATCTTACTTATTGCGGATGGCTTACTTCTAGGAGGTGTTTTAACTCTCATTTATAGTATTATTCTAGGTTGTGGAGGTGGCGATAATATCTTCAGGTTTATTATCGTTTCTGTAGGCTTAGTAATTTCCCTCCTTTTAGGCTACATAAAATTTATCAAACCCGCCGAGGCCAAAAGAAAATAAATTCTACCGCAAACTCCTTTTCGGCGATTTTCAGAAGCTAGCTCGCACTGAGCTTATTTACCCTTAACCTTAAACTCCTCCTCCTTTCTTTTGTATATAACAATCTCTGCAATAAACTGGCCTGCCCCCACTTGGCTTAAAAGGAACTTCAGTTTGTTTCCCACAATTAGCGCACTTTACGCTATAAAGCTGGCGACCCTGTTGATCGGTTCCTGCTGGCGTAGCCACATCGTCTGTTGAGGTAGCTGTACCACTATCAGACTCTTCAGTCTTTGGTTCTTCAACTGGTTTATCATCAGTCTTTGGTTCTTCAACTGGTTCTTCAACCGCCGTCTTATCCTTATCTGTCATTAATAATCACCTCCTTCCTCTTTTTATACTACCACAAAACACAAAAAGCTTTTAAGTAGGCTTTTCTAAGTTCAGCTCCCCATCGTCGTTTACACTAAGCTGGTCGAAGTGTGCCTGCCCGCCTCTGGAGGGGACAAAGTTCGGACTTTAAAATACCATCGTATTTGCTTATATCTTTTGCAATTTTTCCAAACCAAGGCCAATGCTATACTTAATCGATGTTGTATTTACCCTACCTTTCAATATTTTTTCTCTTGGGGCTCATCATTTTTCTTATCGCTTATCAAATTTATACCAACGTTTTGCAGCCCGGAGCTATCTACTATCCCACCACCGACTCGGCCGTCACACAAATATTAAAACTTTCCCAGGCCGGTTACAAAGATACCCTTATTGATCTTGGTTCCGGAGACGGGCGTATTCTCATTGCTGCCGCTCGCCTTGGGGCTGTGGCGATTGGCTACGAAATCAATCTCTTCTTAGTCTGGCGATCTCGCCACCGTATTCATCAAGCTAAACTCGATAAACTTGCTATCGTCCGCTGGAAAAGTTTCTGGCAGGCTGACTTCAGCCAAGCGACCATTGTGACTGTCTACCTTTTGCCTCATTTAATGAACCGCCTCCAGCGGTTGCTTGAAAAAGAAGTTAACCACCCTATCCGCCTTGTCGCCAATAATTATCCCTTTCCTCAACTTACCCCCATCAAACATTATCGCCAAATTTACTTATACCATTTTACCAATTCATATTCTCACTAATCTAGGCTTTCTGAAGCTAGTTTACACTGAGCGTTTATCCTGAGTTTATTGAAGGAAAGTCGAAGTGCTCGAATGATGGTTTACGCTGAATTTATTGAAGTGGACGATTTTCGAACAATGAAGCTCGATGAGTATCATACAGACCAGGTGTATACTATGTTGATAATATATAATATGTTAGAATTTGAGCAACCAGTTGAAAAGGTAGACCCAACTCCTAATCGTAAAAGTTACAGAAAGCTTCTTGAAGAATTTAAGGAAAGAAATAGGCAAGAAGTTCTGCCAGAAGGAAAGCTGCTAAAAATTAATCTAGGAGAAAATACCGACCAGCTCACCGTTTACAACCCAGAACCAGTTGTTATCGACGGGCAAACTTGTATCTGGGCACGCGTCGAGAAGAGAACAAAAGAAATAGATTCGGTTGTAATACTTTTTAAAGAGGGAAAGGATGAAGGGTGGGATGTTGTTGAAGGGGCACCTGTTTTTAAAGGACTGCAAGACCCTTTCTATTGCGGAGTAATTGACGGCTATCATATCCTTGGCGGAGTCCAAGTATATGAGGTGGCAGGAACCCCTGATTTGGGATATAGAACTGTTTTTTATCGTTATAGAAATTCATTTGCTGAGTTGGTAGACCAGAATGAAGAAATCTGTGATCCTTTTGCAGTTGGACCGGAAAAGATGAAAGATATTCAACTGATTCAAAGAGAGAAAGGCCGCATTGGAGTTTTTACTAGACCTCAGGGCCCTTATGGTCAGTTTGGCGGACGGGGACGGATAGGATATTTTGAAATAGAATCTCTTGATCAATTAAGAAGCGCTCTTGAAGATTACGATCAAAAAAAGGAACCAAAAACCTTGATCCAGGGTTTATTTATTGACGAAAAATTGGGTGAGGAGGAATGGGGAGGAGCAAATGAGCTTTTTATCTTACCTGACGGGAAGATTGGGGTCTTGGGACATATCGCCGGATTTGGTGATAACAGTAATAAAAAAAACTACTATCCCATAACGTTCATCTTTAATCCAGAAGCTAAATCTGTTAGCAATGTCGAAATTATTGCTACTGCCGATCAATTTCCACCAGTTGAGGTAAAAAAAAGTGATTTAGGGAGCGCAATTTATAGTTGTGGTCTGATGAGGTTAGGTAATGGTGATGCCTGGTTGTATGTGGGGGTAGGAGACAGAAAACCAGGGCGTATATTAATCAAAGACCCATTTGGGGAATGAAGAAAAACAGGTGCAAAGCTATTTCACCCGAAGTATGTTCCCCCCTACTATTGAGATTTCTTATCGTTTTTCTCAAGCATTATTTTAACAGCTCGTTATCATAGCGGGAACGATGGTATGATTATCGAACAATTGATTGGACAACGGAGCTAGAGTAGGTTTACGCCTGAAGGGTGAATTAGGTTGACACCTAGGGAAATCGGCTATTTTTGCTCCCCATCGTTTACACTGAGCTGACCGAAGTGTGCCTGTCCTACAAAAATCGCTCTTTGTTTACCCCGTTAATCCGAAAGGATTTTACGGGGAGCCGTGTATGAATAATACTGAAAAGGCGAAAAGTAAGATTAGTAGGAGACGATGTTCGGACTAGTTATCTTCAAATTTAACCAACAAAAAAGCCGGTTTTTAACCGACTTTCTTGGAAAAACAAGGCAAGAAATATTTTTTGAGGTCGGGCTGCAAAAAAAACTTTGCGAAATTAATAAGTTTTTCTTGCAACCTAAACCTCGTCATTAGAAATCTTAATTTCTAGTCAACAGTTTAAGGGCTTCCTTAATCTCTTCGAGTTTAAAACATAATTCTCGATAAGAAGACTTAAACTTAAGACTTATGACAAACTCAATCTCAGTCTTTCCACTACTATAACGACAAGGAAAAATAAAAACTTCGCTTTTAATATCCTTAAAAATTATGTATTTATAGGGAGGTTTACTAAAGTCACTTGTTTTTCCCTTGCCTAATGAGTCTTTGAGAACTCTGGCACTCAAATTTGCAAATTTTTTAAATATTGCTTTCCTGTGGGGTTCTCTGAATTCTACCCTCATTTCGTCTTTACCAAGCGACAGGTTTCCATTATTAACCTTATCTTGAATTTTTATTCCCTCAATCATCCCAAGCCCTTTCCTAAATTTAATAAATTTCTGCCTTGTTATAAAAAAATTAAAGAGCAAACAGAAAAAACAAAAAGCTCTTAATTTGTTTTTCTTTTCTAAAGAATGGAAGAATAATACCACAAAAGAAGCTAAAAGTCAAGTTATAGGGTATTTGCTCCCCTTAAAGGACTTATTCTGCAACCAGAAACTAGAGTTTGATTTTACTCTACAAAACATCAAAACAGTCTTTGAAGCCTTTCAAGTCCAACCTTCTTTTGCCTAAATAATAATATACACTAAATAAGGAAATTGAATAGATACCCAGTAAACATTATCCCCAAAGTAAGGATAATTATATAAAGTGCAAGCAGTTTAACTTTTAACACTTTTCTTAGAATAATCATTTCGGGCAAAGATAAGGCTGTTACCGCCATCATAAAAGCTAAAGATGTTCCCAACGGCAATCCCTTTTCAATAAGCGATTTAACGATAGGAATAGTGCCTGCGGCATTGGAATAAAGAGGGACACCAATCGCAACGGCTAATGGAACCGCAAGTAGATTATTTTTCCCTGCGATGCGGGCTAAAAAGTTTTCCGGTGCATAACCATGAATAAAAGCTCCTACCCCTACCCCAAGTAAAACAAAAGGGAACACCTTTTTAACCAAATCAACTGTATAGCGATATGCTTCTTGCAGTCTTTCTTTAATGGTTATTTTGCTTTCTAAGTTATTCTGTCCGACTTTTACCTTCCAAACATAATCTTCTACCAGATGTTCCAACTTCATTTTCCCTAACATAAACCCCACAACGGTGGCGATAATAACCCCCGAAGCGATATATATTCCTGCAATTTTCAGGCCAAACACCCCTAAAAGCATTACTGCCGCTACTTCGTTCACCATTGGCGCAGAAATAAGATAGGAAAAAGTGACACCCAGTGGAACTCCGCTTTCAACAAAGCCAATAAACAACGGCACGGCAGAACAGGAACAAAATGGCGTAACAATACCTGTAAGAGAAGCTAAAACATTACCTATTATCTCAAACCTTCTTGTCAGTAGTTTTCTTACTCTTTCAGGAGATAAGTAAGAACGAAGAAAAGTGATAAAAAAAATAATCACAGATAGAAGGATAAAGATTTTAATACTATCAAATATGAAGAAGTTAACTGCATTAGCAAGATATGTATCAGGAGTTATTCCCAGCCATTGAAAGGTGACAACATTAGCAAATAATTGAACAGGGGCAAATATATCCATAGGTTATTTAACATCTAACATTTTTTTAATCTTTTCTTTTATAGTTTCTATATCAGGCGTAAATCCTGTCATAGCGATATAACCATTTACCGCCAATACAGGACTACTCATTGCTCCAAGCTCAATAATTTTTTGTATTCCTTCATTCCCAGTAATATACTCAACCCTAGTCTCAAGTTTCATTTCATTAACTGCTTTTTGTGTTATTTCATATAGGTTTTTGCAGGTCGCACAACCTGAACCCAATACTTGTATTTTCATAAAACCCCCTCTCTAAGAAAAGTCATAAACTTACGCTTTTTAGTATTGCTTGTTTAATTATCTCCTTTGGAATATCATCGTGAACAGTATTTTTCGTTTGAACTGCACGACAAGAACAAGGATTTCCAGTCAAATCACCACAAGAATTACAGGTATTTCTTAATACTGATACTTCATCAAGAACATCTTCTATTGGAACACCATTAAAGAAAAGACTATTTGATATATCCATCTGATTTTCTGTTAATTTTATTTCTTTTAGCTGGATTTCAATATCTTTTTCTTCAAGCTGTGTTTTTAATTCTGCAATAGCTTGTTTCAGTTGAACGCCCGTATTATTACAACGGATACAAGTTTTTCCCTTTTTGTCAAAATGTTTCCATTCCATTAGTAATCTCTTCATATTTTTAAGTATTTATATCCATTGTTGGCCCTTTATCAGTAAATCTTATCTGCAGTTTGCCTCGCTCACCTCTTCTTATCTCTCTAAACCAACCCTTGCATATTCCTAAGGGGTCATCTTTTTCGGCAATAGTTATTCCATGCTCTATTAGAAAAGTTTGTGCTTCTGCTGAGTCTTCATCAACAACCAACATTTCAAGAAACAACCTGTCTTGAGGTTTTAACCCTGCGGGAAATGTTTTAACAATACCTTGTTCTTGTTCCTTCATATTTCTTTCAACAAAGATAGAATTTTATTGCCTAGTTTAGTTAATCGGTAATAAACTCTCTGCCCTCTTTTCTCGGCAATTACCAGGCCAGCATTTTTTAGGTCTGCTAAGTGGTGAGAAATAAGGCTCTGCGACATACCAACATGCTCCATAGTTTCGCAAACGCAATGTTCATTATTCTTCAGGATACACAAGAGCTTAAGTCTGCTTTCTTCTGAAACAGTCTTTAAAAGAGAAGATAAAGAAACAATCCTTTTAAATTCGTTTTTATCTGGCATACAACAGTTATATGAACCCATGTTCATATTTTAGCTGTTTAGAAACATTTTGTCAAAACGAAAAAAGAGCCATTTATGGCTCTTTTCCAATCATTGCTCCCCACCGTGGATGATGTTCGGACTAGTTTATTTTTAATTTAGCTAGATTTTTTTCTAATGCCTCAATCTGTTTTAGGCTTAGAGGTTTAAAAATAATCAACTCAGAAGGGACTGCTTTTCTTCCGAAATATCCATCTGAAAGATACAAGACGTGGTCAACTAAAGGTTCATAAACCACTTTTAATCTTGTCTGTTGGTTATTCTTGGTTAATTCTGGATACTGTCCGACAAGATCTTCTGCTATACTTTTCATAGAGGAAGTAAAAGAAAAACAGTCTCCTCTATCACCAAGACCAGAGGTATAAATAGATTTTTCTGGCTTAGAATCAGAAGAGTTTCTCCAAATACTTATTGCGTTACAAACCAAAATTTCTTTCTCTTTAATAATTTCTTTTCCTCTCTCTGTTTCTTTCATAAAATTTCAAAGTTAGGGGCAATATAAAGCAAAGTGAAGAAAAAGTCAATTTATAGGGTGCTTGCTCTCCACCGTTTACACTGAGTTTGCCGAAGTGTGGACGATGTTCGGACTAGTTACTCACAAATTTAGGCAAGAAAAAACCCATACAGGTTGAAGGAGAACTTTGGTATCAGAAAACCAAGCAAATGGTTATACCATTGTTCTCTTATAAAACAGAGTGTATGGGTTTCAATAGATTAGGGAAGATTTATAATTGATGGCATATCATTTTTTTGTTCGTTGGAGTTAAATAGAGACACCACGGACCGCTGCGTCACGGTGTAGTTTGGCATACATTGCGTCATCCATAGGCTGATTTTCCGGTCCGATGAGATCCACCGACACGTCGGGTAGCTTAGCCTGTAACTCCTTCACTTTCTGCTCACCGAGCAAAAAGAGTTTGATTGCAGCGTTGCGTCTCTCTTCGTAATCTGCAAATCCACAATCGCTTCCGAAACGCTCGAAGAGATTCTCTCGATAGACAATCTTGCGACCACGAGGCGTCGTAGCCGTGAATTTCAGTATGTACTGGAAGTCCGCTATGAGGCCTACAGTAATACTGCGAGCACTGTTCTTGAAATCCTGCTGTGGATCTAACAAAACTGTCCTGCAATCTTCCCTTTTTACAACCTCAGCAAATTCCTCAATGGACTTTGCCTTGTATGGAAAGACGTTCTTGATGAAATTAAACATTTCTCTTCTCCTTTGTTATTTTTTAATAAAATCACGACCAATTATCTAAAGAATAGATAGATTTCTTCCTCGGTTAAATCTTCCACTAATTTTAAAAGGGCTAAATTGATCTAATGTTTACCAAAGACAAGCTGAATTTAGCTTGCAATGATGAGGAGAATCATAACACAAATAAGGTTAAAAGTCAAGTTATGGGATACTAGCTCCCCATCGTAGACGATGTTCGGACTAATCTAGCCTTCAACTTTGTTTAAATCAAACATTGCTTTTTTATAAAAAGGTTTAGCTATTTCCCTTACCTTCTTGCTGCCAATTCTCATAAACATATAATTAAATTTTTCTTTAACCTCTTTTTTACTCAGTTCCTTGGGAATCCGAGAGATAAAAAACGGAACATTGATTTCTAGGAAACTAAGACTGTCAGCATCTCTTAATAAATCCGCCTCATCCCACCCACCTTCTTCGTGATGACTAATTAATCTCAATATTTCTTTAATTAAATCTGGCTTAGCGTTTTCTTTCTCAAGAAAATCCTTAACAAATTTTGCTGAGCGTTCGGAATGCCTCTGGTTGTCTACTTGGCCATTCCATTTTCTTGTCTTTGAAACAGGTGGTTTCCGTCCTTCTTTAAAAGCTCTTTCAATATCGTGGGTTAAAGCAGCTAGAAGTAGAGCTTCACTGGGTTTGGGTATTAGCTCTTCAATCCAGTAAGCTGTCCTAATTAAATGGTCGGCATTAAAATAGATTTTCTCAACCCAAGCTTTCGTTTTTTGATAAAGTTCATTCATCACTACAATTCTAACAAAAAACCGCCTTTTTGGCGATTTTCTGAAGCTAGTTTACACTGAGCGTTTATCCTGAGTTTATTGAAGGAAAACCAAAATGCTCGTCAAATGGGACAATGTTCGAACTTTAATCTTTTAGATTTTCCTTGCGGAGCATGAGAGAAATTAGAAACTTTCCTACTTCTTAACAATAGTTTTCAATAAACTATATCTATAATAATCCCCGTTGCATCATCATGATATTTAAATCGGGGATACTTATCAAGATTGGGGTCAGAATTATTCAGTTCAAATACTCTTTGGTATAACCCTACCAGTCCCTCCTGTTTTACTAATACTGCGATCTCTCCCCAATTTGGCTCTGCTCCAAAATGTGTAGTGGGTAATAACATTCCATCTGTAAGAAGTATAATACGTCCTATCTCAGATAATGGATATGTTTTTATTTTAATATATGAATCTGCCTTTGGATCTCCATTTAAAGCACCAAATCCCTTCCCATCAGGTGAATTAGTATTCGCCCTGCTTTGAATGGTTAATTGTCCCACCTTCGAATCAGTAATTGCCTCTTTAAGCGTGAGGTCTTTTTCTTTAGCAAGTTCTTGAGCAAGTTCCATAGCTTTAATATCATAAGTGCTGACATCAAGAGGTAAAGCTAATTCAATGGAACCATCTTTCTTTTCTACAATGCAGGGTGCATCACCGATCTGTGCAATGTCAATAATACCTCCTTTTTTATCGATCCTTACCAAAGTTGCTACTTCCTGTGGCAGTTCTTCGGGCGTGGTTCTTTCAGGGTCTATTCCTTCTCCAACTAGTCTTTCTTTAATTTTCATATTAGCTGCAAGTAAAAGTTGTTTTGCAGAAGTGATACTTTGGAAGTTATCTTTAATTCCTTGCTTTGCAGCATTTACAGCAAGAAGGCTACTAACATTTCCTTTACCATTAGTATCCGTAATTTTTTCTAGAGAAGTGGCTCCGTCTCCTATTTTTACAACAAGTGTATTTTTACTTTCTAAAATTAGTGTAGTATCTTCATTTTCTTTATCAGGATGACCCGCTTCTTTTTTAGAAAATACACGTATAGAGAACTTTGGCTCTTTTTGAACTTCAACCAGTTTATATACTTCTCTTTTGATATAAAGAGGAATATCTTCTGGTTTATCAATCGAAATTCTCTTATTTTTCAAAATATTGAATAACTCCTCTTCCACTCGTTGTGTTGCTTCTCTTTCTACATCCCAAAAACGTCCACCGACCTTTTCTGTTAAGGCTATATCTTCATTAAGTTTAGAATTTCTCTGTTCTGCATGACCAATACGTTGGTTAAAAGTAGCGATATCATCTTCATCTGTAATATTATCAATATAAAATAGTAACTTTTGTAAAAGTGTAGCCTTTCCATCTAAAATTTGTCTACTAAAACCAGGATCAAGGGTAGCCATGAGATTTGGGTCAGGAGATACACTGTTTAAATATTTATCAGCGTCATCTATTTCTTTTTTTAAACTTGCACTTTCATCTGGAGGTAAATTATTAAGACTATTTTCTTGCTTGTTTAACCTTTGCCGCCAATCATGACATAGTGCTACTTTAAATAATTTAGTTCTTTCATTATCTGGTAAGTTAAAAAGATAAGAAAACACCTCAGTCTCAGCTGCCTCAACAAGACAATGACGGATAACGTTGTCCCAGTTACCAAATTTAGGCGAAAGTTTGCCAGCACGAAATAAAAGTTGCATTTCAGGTAAATTGCTTCGAGCATATCTAAAAAATAATCTCGGCCCTAAAGATACTGGTGAATCAATACTATGGGTAACTTCATTCATAAATAAGAATTTATTCAATAAGGGAATTTATACATGATAGATTAAATTTTAACTCAATTTGGATTAAATATAATTAATATACAATATCAGAGCCTTGAAATGATCTAAACTAATCGGTGCTCCGGCGGTAGGATTCGAACCTACAACCTTATCCTTAACAGGGATCCGCGCTACCATTGCGCCACGCCGGAATGTTCAAAGAACATCTTTATTATAGCTTTAAAATCGACTTTTGACAATTATTCGAGGTAATCTTGAAGTTTTTTTCTTCTTGAAGGATGCTTTAGCTTACGAAGAGCCTTAGCTTCAATTTGTCTAATTCTTTCCCGGGTGACCCCAAATTCCTTACCGACTTCTTCCAAAGTCATCGATCGATAGCCAGCCAAACCAAATCTCATTTTTAAAACCTTGGCTTCTCTTTCTGATAAAGTTTGGAAAACTTCCTCAATATTCTCCTTTAAAAATTGTTTGGAAGCCGAATCATAAGGCGAAGGTTGAGAAGTATCCTGAATAAAATCACCCAAAAACGAATCTTCCTCATCCCCCACCGGTTTTTCCAAGGAAGTCGTTTCTTGGGCAATTTTGAAAATCTCTCTCACTCTCTGAGGGGTAATTTCCAATTTTTTTGCCAACTCTTCATCACTCGGGTCTCGGCCTAAATCTTGCGTCAATCTTCTTGACGTTTGCGAAAGCTTGTTAATGGTCTCAACCATGTGAACCGGAATCCGGATGGTTCTGGCCTGATCGGCAATAGCCCGAGTAATGGCCTGGCGAATCCACCAAGTCGCATAGGTGGAAAACTTGTAGCCCCGTCTCCAATCATATTTCTCCACCGCCCGCATCAAGCCCTGATTGCCTTCCTGAATCAAATCCAAAAAGGTCATCCCTCGACCTAAATATCTTTTGGCAATAGAAACCACCAATCTTAAATTGGATTGGATTAATTTGGCTCTGGCTTTTTTCTCCCCCTTTTCAATTCTTTGGGCCAAATCGACCTCTTCTTCGGCTTTCAGCAAAGGAATCCGGCCGATTTCTTTCAAATACATCCGAACCGGGTCGGTTAAAACCTTGTCTTCAATGGTGGCTAAAACTTCTAATTCTTTAGAAAGCTCCGAGGTGGCTTTTTCGTCTTCGGCAATTTCTTCCTCGGTCACCGTCTCAAAGACATCAACTTTATGGTCCAATAATTTGGCATAAAAACTATCCAGCTCTTCGATTCTTTCCTCAGCGTTAGGAAAAATTTTTAAAATTTCCTCCTGGGTGACAAAACCCTGTTTTTTGCCTTTCTCAAAAAGTTTTTTAATCTCTAAATCTTGTTTATCAGTTTGGTTTTTTTTAACCTTTATCATGGTGATAATTTCTCCTCCTCAAAATCAACCAATTTTGCCGATAAATCCCGAAATTCTTCATTGAGCTTCTCCAATTTCTTTTGTTCTTCTGACGTGGCTGTTTTTTGTTTTTCTAAGCTCTTTATTTTATCAGAAATCTGGGATAATTTCTCGTTCAAATCAATTTTTTCCAAATGATTAAGTGCCTTCTGGTATTCCCGGGCTAATTTTTCTTCATCTTCCAGTAAATCACTCAAATCTAAAAGATAAAGTTGGTTAAAAGCCTCTAACAATTCTGAACCTAACATTTTGGCCAAACGGCTGCTTTCGATAGTTTTGTAATTTTTAAGATATTCCCTTAAGGTTTCCAAAATACGGGCGAAACGATAAGTCTTCACCAGAAAAGACAAATTTCTTTTCCGCAACCAATCCCCATGACTCGATTGGAAACCCAAGGCCAAAAGATATTCTTCCAAAATCTCTCTTCTAGGCTTTTTCTCCTCCACCAAAACTTTTTCGGCCTGACCTTTAAATCCTCCTTCGGATTGATCTTTCTGCCATTTGGCCATTTCGTTTAAAATCGCCTCTTCATCAACTTTTATTTTCTCCGCTAATGATTTAACGTAATGAGCTTTAACAATTTCGTTGGTAATTTTAGCTAAAATTGGCACCAGCTCATCACCGATTTTTTTCTTGCCATTAATACCTTCCACATTAAAACGATTCAAGGCTGAGTCGATGAGATAATCATAAACCGGAATTGCTTGTTGGACCATTTTCAACCAAAGTTGGGGATTTTTTTGAGCGATTTCGTCCGGATCTTTACCACCTTTTGCCTTGACCACTTTAATCATTAATCCTTGTTCGTCAGCCAATTCAATCCCTCTTCTGGCGGCTTGATCTCCGGCAACATCCTGATCCAAAGCAAAAGTCATATTTTTGGTAAAGCGGCTAATGAGTTGAATTTGAGTAGTGGTCAAAGCCGAACCCTTGATGGCCACCACATTTTTTACCCCTGACTGAAAAGAAGAAATCGCATCCAGCTCACCTTCGACTAAAACGACTTCATCCTTTTTTTTGATTTCTTCTTTGGTTTCCGACAAGCCATATAAAAGTCCCGATTTGTAATAAACCAAAGTCTCCGGCGTATTGACATATTTGGCTTCCTTGGCTTGAGGGTCTAAAACCCGGCCGGCAAAACCGCAAATATTACCCCGATGGTCTTTTAAGGGAAACATCAACCGGCTGCGAAAACGATCGTAATAGCTACTCTCACTGGTTTTAATCACTAAACCGGCATTTTCTAAAGATTGAACGTGATAATGTTTTTTTCCTACCAAAAAATGATGTAAACTCCGCCAGCCATCTGGGGCAAAACCAATTTTAAACAAGATCAACGACTCTTTGCTTATACCTCGTCCCAAAATATAATTTAAAGCTTTTTTGCCAGTCGGATGACTCATCAGTAAGAAGTGATAAAATTCACCAGCTAAGTGATTAATTTCATACAAAACCTGTTTTTCTCTTTCACCTTCCGAAGGCCGGTATTGAGTTAATTTCACCCCGGCCCGTTTGGCTAATTCTTTAACCGCCTCGCCAAAATCAATATTTTCAATCTTCATCAAGAATTTAAAAATATCACCACCTTCACCACATTGTCCAAAACAATGCCAAATCTGACGTTCCGGAGAAACAATAAAAGAAGGAGCGGTTTCAGAGTGAAAAGGACAAAGAGCTTTAAAATTCCGTCCGGTTTTTTTCAGAGGGACAAAGCTATTAATCAGTTCGACAATATCAATTTTACTTTTAATTTCTTCTAGTTGGTCTGTCATTTCAAAAATTTCCGCTTAAATGACGAGAAATATCAAGATATTTCTCTAGATCTGCGAGGAAAAACAAAGTTTTTACCGCAGATTTACCGCAAAATTAACGCGCTTATGGCGGCGAACCATTAACGCTGTTAGGACTTTTTACACCCAAGTTTCACCTTTAAGACTTCAAGAACTTTTCTAATCAGTAAATGAAATTCCTCTTCATTCAATTCGTTTATTTTCAACCATTTAGTTTTTACCCCTTGTGCGCCCTGAGCACTCGCCGGTGAAATATATTTGCAAAGATAAAAATCAGAATTACAACGGAAGTATTTATTAAGTTTGTTATGGTAATAACAATATTCGAGAGAGGCAAGCACTTCTATCACCTTAATATTTACACCTGCTTCCTCTTTTGCCTCACGAGTTAGGGCTAATTTTGGGTCTTCATCCTTTTCAAGACCGCCACCCATAAACCAATATTTTCCTTCTTCCTCTTTCGGGTTTTCGACCAAAAGCTCATTTTTGTCGTTTACCACCAAACAATATACACAAGGCCGAGGAAATAACTCGGTTTCTTCTACTTCGATTATCTTTCCAGAGATTGTCTGGCATTTAACTAAAGCCATAGTTTAGATTGTATAAACGCTTCGGCGGAGAGGGCGGGATTTCCTTCGATAAACTCAGGATAAACTTCTCATCCCACTACTCTCCTCGACAAAACTCCAAGGCTAAAGCCTTGAGCTTGTCGAAGGGCGGAGAGGGCGGGATTTCCTTCGATAAACTCAGGATAAACTTCTCATCCCACTACTCTCCTCGACAAAACTCCAAGGCTAAAGCCTTGAGCTTGTCGAAGGGCGGAGAGGGCGGGATTCGAACCCGCGATGATTTTGCAACCATACACGCTTTCCAAGCGTGCGCACTAGTCCACTATGCGACCTCTCCCTATTTCTTTTTTTCTTGAACCGGCTTGGCCATAGCCGCTTCTCCTCGTCCCAATAATTCCTTAGCTTTCTTCAATAAACCCTGTTCTTTGTTAAAAGCTAGCCTTTTCTTCGCTTGAGCAAATGATAGCCAAGCGATGGCTTCGGTTTCTTTGTCAAGGCCGACTCCAGATTCACAAGTATATTTCATTAGATAAAAAATCACCGTTTTCAAAACCTTTTGTTTGTTCTCCATAAAAAAATATTTTTCCTCACCGATCTTCCCTAAAATTTCGGTTTCTATTCCTGATTCTTCCCTAACTTCTCTTTTGGCCGCCGCTACCGAACTTTCGCTGGCATTAATCTGCCCTTTTGGAAAACGCCACTTGTTATTGCCGGCAGGTTTTATAACCAGCCAAAGAATTTCCTTGCCTTTATTTTTAAAGACAATTCCCCCCGCCGAAAATTCACGTTTGATTTTTGCTTTTTCCATAGTTTTTGTACCTCTGGCCAGAATCGAACTGGCATTTCCGGCTCCGGAGGCCGACGCTCTATCCGTTGAGCTACAGAGGCCCCTTCCCCGCACCAGAGCGGAGGGTACAGGAGTCGAACCTGTTGGGGATTACTCCCATTGGTTTTCGAAACCAACGCATTACCGTCCTGCCCACCCTCCATCACCATAAATTTGCGTGCCCGAGAGGACTCGAACCTCCAACCCAGCCCGCCTAAATTAGCGCGCTCACCCAGAATCGAACTGGGATCGGTGGTTCCGCAAACCACTACTCTATCCGTTAAGCTATGAGCGCTTAAATTTTTGGCGGGTGCTCTATCCAATTGAGCTACAGGCACAAATCATTTTTCTAAAGGAATTTGACGGGTAATCCATTCTCCCGCCTTGTCAATCCAGGTTTTCTGGGGGTTTTCCTCGGGAAGATGTTGAGCTAAAATTTTTCTCAATTCTTCATTTTTTTTGTCGCCCAAAAGAATCATCAAGCGAAAGTTAAAACGATCAGCCCCATCTAAAAAAAGGATTTCCTGGCCTTCCTTTTGTTCAAACCAGAAGCTGATTAATTGCCCCCAAGGGTAGTTTTTCCCTCCGGTAACCACCCCCCTATTGCTGATTTGATGAATTATCTGTCCGGGTTGAACACTGGAAAGAATATAGACAAAAAAGACTAAGGCAACGATGACGGCGATTAAAAACCATTCTTGAAGAAAAACCAAAATAATCGCCACCAAAAAAACAATCGCCCCGATGGTGGCAAACTTCTCTCGAGACAATCTCTTAAAAACTCTTGAAGGTGATGACCATTCGACCAAAACCCTCAACGGTTCGATCTTCCCGGTTGTTAAAGAACTTGGTTGGGTAGGCTGAGTTTGAGTTTTTTGAGCAGGCATCCTTCCTCCCTTTAGTCGTCAGGATAAATTTTTAATTATTTTAATTATAGCAGTTTACACTGAACATAGTGAAGTGCGGTGAGGGTGGGATTCGAACCCACAAACCCCTCGCGGGGCAAAGGTTTTCAAGACCTTCCGGATAGCCATTCCCTGCACCTCACCTAGGTTTACACTGAGCTTGTTGAAGTGCGGAGAGTGTGGGACTCGAACCCACAAGCCCTTACGGGCGCAGGTTTAGCAAACCTGTGTCTTGCCATTCGACACAACTCTCCAAAGCACCTTTTATTATACCAAAATTAAGTTAAGGTTCCTATCTCGCTAAAGTTAAACCCCAAACTTTCTTAGTTCCTGCTATTTTCAAAACTTTTCCTGCTTCATTAAGGGTGGAGCCCGTTGTCCAAACATCATCAAAAATGACAATATTAGGATACTGAAATATTTGGATATTAGGAGAAATCTTAAAAGCTCCATGGATATTTTGTTGACGCTCATCACCTTTCAATTTAACCTGCGGCTGGGCGTGCTTTTGGCGAATTAAAATATCATTTCGTAATTGCCAACCAAGGTGGTCAGCTAATTTCTTGCCTAACAATTCGGATTGATTAAAACCACGCCAATTTTCTCTCCGCCAATGAAGAGGAATCGGCAATAAAATGACTTTAGAATCTTGCCTTAAGTGGTTTAATAATTTAAACCGATTTTCTTCTACTCTAATGATACGTATCATTAGAGTAAATAAGTCTTCGGCTAAGTCAGTGACGAATTTATATTTCAGTTTACTAATGGCGGTCTTAATTACCCCTTTGTAGGGAAAAATTGAAGTTAAACCATTTAGAGCATATCGGGTTTGGCAACGAGGATGAGTGATACCGTTTATTGCCGGCTTTTCGCAAGCCGGACAAATAAGTTTTTCCATCATCTGAATTTTTTTGAAGCAGTGGGGACAAAAATAACTACCCTCCCGGCCACAACCTAAACATTGACGAGAAAAAAGCAAATCAACGAAAGACATTTTTCAAATCAATCTCTTGTTTCTAAAAGCAAAGCCTGAATTAGTTTTAAGATATTTTTCGAAATGAAGAGCTTTGATTTTTAATTTAAATGCAGCATAAAAAACAAGTTTTAGAGGTCTTAGATTTTTTGTTCGATTAATATTGCCTTTTATATGTTCATTGATACGGTTTTTAAGATTTGAGGAAAAGCCTGTGTAGAAAGTATTATCTCTTAATTGGAGTATGTAGACGTAGTACATGAAGTAATTATAACTAATTTTGTCCCCCTCCGTCCTTCGGACTACGGTAGGGGCACACTTCGCTCCAAAATCCTAAAGCTAAAATACCAAAAATGTAGTGGCTGTGCCACATCGTAGTTCCTAAGTGTCAACTTAGGAACGAAGAGTGGAGATGCCCGCGGTGAGGCGGGGTCCGAAAAAAGTTATTAAAAACTTCTACAAGCTTAGTCAACTTTTAAGTCTCACCTTAACCTGATCCTGTTGACCGGAAAGTTAAAGCCAGGCTAATTGGGCTTGGTTTTTACCGACTAGCCAATCAGTAAAAACGGCATCTTGACTTTGTTTAAGCCCTAATCATCCCGCCAAGAGAGAATAAAAAGGACTCCGCTTAGGCGTATGCTAAAGCAGCGTATTTATTGGATACGTTGTTTATTTTTTGATACACGTTTACGAGAAGTATCATTCTCGGCTTGCCATTTTTAAAAGAACTTTTCCGTCGATCCTTTCATCCCCGAAAAAATTAATAATTTATAATTAACAATTTACAATTATTTCAAGCTTTTATTTCCCGGCGCCAATCCTTTTTCTTAATGCTTTCTCTTTTTTCGTACTTCTTTTTCCCTTTGGCCAAAGCGATTTCCAGCTTGATTTTATTATGCCTAGTATAGCATGAAAGAGGAACAACAGTCAAACCTTTTTGAGTTGCTTCTTGCTTTAATTTTAAAAGCTCTTTTTTGTGTAAAAGGAGTTTTCGCGCCCGACATGGGTCTTCTTCTTTGTTCGCAGCAAAAGAATAAGGATGGATGTGGGCATTAAAAAGCCACGCCTCATGGTCTTTTAAACGAATAAAGGCCTCTTCAAGTTTAAGGTGGCCGTTTTTAACCGATTTGACTTCCGCTCCGTTTAAGACAACCCCGACTTCAAATTTTTCTAAAATTTGATAATCGAAGGTAGCGCGGCGATTGGTGATTTTCTTCATTTGAGGTTAATGGTAAAAATTTTACCACCTGCCAGTAAGAAAATCTGCCCTTCATCAGAATTCACCAATAAATCGCTAGCCTCGCCCAAGCCTGACCAAAGATATTCCGCTTGATACTCCCCTGATTTATTAACGACCACCACCCGGGAATTGCCTTTATCCAAAAGATAAAGATTTTTTAAATCGGTGTTCGTGTAAAAGGCCACTGGCCCTGAAATGGGTTTTGTCAAACCGGTAAGGTTAAAACTATCTTTGGCACCACGGGTAAATTTTAAAATTTGACCATCTTTCGTTAAAAGCCAAATCGAACTGTCGATCATCATTGCCAAGGTTTGACTTAAATCATTTTTTTCTTTCAACCATTTTTGTTTGGGGCCAAAACCTTCTTCCCCTGGAGAGTATTTCCAAATTTCCCCGGAGCTTAAAAGATAAAGATTGCCGGTAAAACCAGCTATACCTAAAATTAAGCCCCATTCCTCATCTTTTTTGATTTTTAATTCCGAAATTTTATTAGCTTTATAAAAACCTTGTTCCGCCAAAACATAAAGACTGCCATTTAAATCAGCCAAAAAACTGGCACCGGGCAGCTTTTCCCCACCGGCCAAAATCGTTGACTTTTTATCCTTAAGACCGACGGCGTAAATTGAATTTTGATTTTTATCCAAAATTATCATTTGTTCGCCCGAAAGAATAAAATTATTTCCTAAAGCCCCGGCTTTGATAATTTCCAGGTCAAAAAAGAGTGCTCCTTCAACCTGACGTTCTTGTAAGATCGAACCCAACAAGGGTTCTAGTTCTTGTTTAAACTGGGTTAATTCTCCGCTTTGTCCACCGGTCGCCTCTATTTGGTGGAGCAAATTTTGAGCTTCCAAAAGAAGTTGTCTTGATTTGGCAGGATTTAAAGTCAACAAACCTTCACCTTCTTCTTTTTTAGCTTTGGCTTGTTGAAGCAAAGCTAAGGTTTGACTGGTTAAACCAAAATTTTTTCTTTGTTTCATACCAAAAAAGACCGCGGCGGCCAAAATGACCAGTAAAATCAAGGCTACGCTGATCAAGGTTTTTTGCGAACGTGGCGACTTTTCTTTGTTGGCTTTCAAATAAATAATCCGGCGTTTAATTTTTTCGTTAATTCCTTCGATGAAATTACCTATTCTTACTTTCCATCTTTTACCTAAATCAAAAGTTCTTTTTTCTTTAATCCTCATCGTTTTAGCTGGCGTTGAAAGAAATTTTGCCTCAAAAACTTGAAAAACAATGGCTGCCGCCCCTCCATCCTGCTGACCATGAATTGAAGGCGCTAAAATCTCCACCGCTTCTTCCGGTGTCTGGGCATCTAAAGCCGATTTTAAAACTTCTTCACCCACTAAGCGGAAAAATTCACCAGTTCCCAAAAGAAAAACATCACCGTCTTGGAGATGACCACTCAAGTTGTTGGTTTCGGCTAAAATTGTTTTGATTTCACCTTGGCGATTAATTATGAGCTTGCCGCCGTTGTTAACCACCGCGTACAAAACATTATCGACAATCCCAACAGCGCCAATACCCAATTTAAACTCGGTGCCTTCTTTGGCTTCTTGACTGACTTTGTTAATGGTATTTTGGAGTTGATGAAAGACAGAAGAAGACAAATCACCATAATATTCTTCATGAAGACGAGAAATCATTTCTTTCCCCACCGCGGCAATCTCGCTGGTTCCGGCAAATTCTGTAAGTCCGATCACTGCCAATAAATGGCCTCTTTTTAGAAGTTTTTCCACTTCTTGAGGAGAAAAAGTATGAACCCAAGATCCGGAAGCTTCAGTTGGGGTCCCCACAATCTTGGCGCAGTGGAGCAAAAATTTCTCCATAGAATTTAAAGAATCGTTAAGGATAAAAGGAAAACAAAAACAGCAAAGGCTAAATGAGCCCAAGCAAAGACTTTCAATGGCCAAACAAAAAGACCTTCAATCACCTCACTCATAATTTTAACCTGGCGAATGACAATCGCGGCAAAAGCCAAATACAAACCAAAACCAATGACAAAAAGAATCTTAATTAAAACCCAAAGGTTAAAAGAACCTAAAGTTAAACTTTTAATAAATTGCTCAAAAGGCGTCATTTTATTCGTGATTCCCTCTAGGAATCAAATCATTAATAATTTCAGCGGCTTTGTCAGGAAAAGGAATGGCTTCAAAGGTCAGTTCTGGCAAAGTTCCGGCAGTTTGGATTAAAACATCACCATAATTCAAAAAAGAACGGATAAAACCTCCGGTTTTGGAAGAAATATCCTCAATGTTGTCAATTTTACATTCACTGATATCCTTGTATAAAATGCTGGGGAAATTAACATCGATAATCCGCTGATCAGTCACAATATTAACATTAAAAAACCAGCTTAAAAAACGCTCAAAAGCAAAAGCAAAAGTCAAAAGATACCAAGCAATGAACCCAATGAAGCGGAAAGAAAGGGGAACAAATTCAAAAGGAAAAAAACTAAAGGCAAAAATAGGAACTAAAGCTAAACAAAAAGTAACAATCAGCCAACCAAAATTGGTAAAAAAATGACGCCTTAAAAACAAGACAATTTTTTCATCTTTTTCCTGAAACTCATAACGCAAATTAATCGGATGAGGAATAAAAGCCGATAAAAAACCGAAGGGTTTTTTGAAAACTGGTTCTTGCTCTGGTAGCGCCAGTTTTTTTAAGGACGTCGTTTTGGTTTCCTTTTGCGGTCTAACAAAAATGTCAGGCATATCTCGATTTTATCACCTTTTTTCCATATTGAATAGTTTGGATTTTAAAGAAATTCTGCCTGGAGCCCGAAGGTTGAAAACCGTATAAAATTCTTCCCCACTAACCTCAAAATTACCTCGGTTGGTAGAAAAATTAATACTAGCCGTTTGCCCCCCAGAGGAGTAAGTCGCACTGAGACCTGAAATTGAAGTAATCGCGCCGCCTCGACTCGAGGCTTCACTTTTCATTTGCGATAAAGACCAAGGGTCACCACCTTTACCAAAGCAGGAATTGTAATCAACTGGCAAAATATGCTCGGCTCCTTGACCGGAACGATAAACCAAAACGGCGTTTAAAATATCCGCCATTTCTTCTTGATTCAACCAAGGATGAGAACGGCCGCAAGTTTGCCCGTCTCGAGTTTTATACCAACCTTTATAAAACCAAGGTGAGTCGGCTTTTTTCTCCCAGGCTTCCGCAGTCCAACAATTCTGACTACCACAAGAGGTATCCCAAAGACCAGGTGTGGAATAGCCATTACTAGAATAAGAATAAGTGTAACCACCGGCTGTCGAAGCATACCAGGCAGAAAAAGGCTGGCCGCCAGCCATTAAAACCCAACCTTGGGTCGCGTTAACCGCCTCTTCCCATTTACCACCTTTATTGGCGGGTTTATAAACCTGGCAGGATTCTGTCGCACAAATCGAACCGGCACCATTATTGGTGTAAGCCAAAGCATAGGAGCGAGCGGCAACCGCCTGGGCCTTTAAGGCTTCCATTCCTCCCTCATCGCCCCAAGAACCAGGCATTTCGTAAATTCTTTTGGTGTAAGTTTCAATATCAACCGTCCCGTAACCGCGAACATTAATATTAATACCAGCCGAATAATCTTTTTTAATCTCAATCCCACCACCATAATAGGCCTTCAAGATATCTTCGGCTGACTGACCGGCTTTAGCCCGGCCAAAAGCACCGTATTGGCTCATTCCTTTTCGATGGGGAGCGCCGAAAGAAAAAGCGGCAAAAGCCGGACGGAAACCTGGATCAAAATCTGGACGGGCATTTGGGTCATCAGCCAAGGGCACATCACCCACGGTCGTTTGAAAGGTACCAGCTTTTTCTGACAACAAAGCTTGCTGTTTGGCTGTTAACTCCGCAATTTTTTGGGTTAATTGACTTTCATAAACTTTAGCTTCGGCCAATGTCTTTCTTAAGGGCTCTGCTTGTTTATCAATATCAGCCTTAAGTTTAGCTAAAGAAGCTTTATTCTTCTCCAAATTTTCTTTATCATTTCTTAGTTTAATTAACTCTTCAGCAATCCCAATAATAACTTTCTTATCTTGGTTGGTAACTATTTGTCTGTAAGATAGTCCACGAATTAAATCATTAGCTGATGTTGCTGAAAGCAAATATAAAATAGGCGAATATTGGCGGCTTTTTTTAAAATAACTTCTTACGCGCGCTGAAAAAAGTTCTTTTTGGTATTCAAGATTAACTTCACGATTAAAAATTTCTGTTTCTAATTGTTTTTGTTTTGCTTCGGCAAGATTTATCCCTTTCTGAAGAGTATTAATCTTACTTTCCAATCCACCTAAAGATGTTTGTACGCCACTCATCGCTTTTTTTAAATTTTCATAATCTCCCCACAGTTTATTTATTTCATAACAATAAGCATTTGCGGTAGGGTCGCCAAACTTGGAACAATCTTGCTGTTGAGCAAAAATAGAAAAAGAAGAATTAAAAAATAAGAAAATAAAAGTTATTAACAATATGCCAATGGAAGTAAAAATCCACTTTTTCACCATTTTTAAGTATACCATCTTAAACTCTCTTGCGCCTTTCTCACCCTCCGTGATAAACTGAAAATGTGGAAGGCCTTGCCTTAAAAACTAATACCATCTTAACCTATTCTATAGGGATTGGAGGGGTTGTAGCCTTTTTGCTGATTGTTTTTGGTGGTTTCCAAATCATTCTCTCCGCTGGCAATCCGGAAAAAATCAAAGCTGGAAAAGAAATGATTACCTCGGCTATTGCTGGACTTTTACTCATCATTTTTTCGGTTTTTATCTTGAGATTGATTGGTTATGATATCCTAAAAATACCAGGGTTTAAACCATAAAGATGAAAAAAATTGCTTTAACTTTACCAGGCGGCGAAGTAATCAATAATCCTAAGGATTTTAATCCTAAGTTTACAGATCTTGGTAGTATCATCACTCAACTTCTACCTTACATTTTGGTTCTAGCTGGTTTGATTTTATTTATTCTTTTAATTATTGGTGGTTTTGGCTTACTTACTTCCGGTGGCAGCCCAGATAAGGTTAAATCTGCTCAAGGCAAAATTACCAGCGCGGTTATTGGTTTTGTGATAATCTTCATCAGTTATTGGCTGGTAAGAATCCTGGAGATTGTGCTAGGAATCAGTATTTTAGGATAAAAATTACTTCCCGAAGTTTCGCCGTCGTTTTTGATACTCAAATATAGCCTTATCCAATTCCACCTCGTCAAAATCAGGCCACAATGTATCGGTAAAATAAAGCTCTGAATAAGACATCTGCCATAGTAAAAAATTAGAAAGCCTTATCTCACCCCCAGTACGAATAATCAAATCGGGATCTGGTTCACCATTGGTATACAGAAATTTGCTAAAAGTTTCTTCATTTAACTTTTTCGGAGGAATCCGTTGAGAAATAATTTTTCTTACTGCCCGGAGAATCTCATCTCGACCCCCATAATTTAAGGCAATATTGACCTTTAAACGTTCATGCTTTTTAACAATTTTTAAAATTTCCCCTAAAGCCTTAACTACCTTTCTGGGAAAAGCCTGAAAATCGCCCAAAATCCCAACCCTCACTCCGCTTTTGGCATATTTTTCTTTTTTCTCCTTAACAAACCTTACCAAAAGCTCAAAAATCCCTCTTACTTCTTCTTTTGTTCTTTTACGCCAGTTTTCCGTGGAAAGGGTATAAACAGTTAAGGTTTTTACTCCCAATTCCAAGCAATATTCAATAATTTTCTCCAAAGCTTTTGTTCCGGCCTCATGCCCCTGATTGATTGTTAAGCCTTTTTTGGCTGCCCAGCGACGATTACCATCCATAATAATGCCAATGTGTTGAGGAATATTGGCCATATCGAGTTTCACTTTTCTCATGGCAAATGCCAATTTTAACACTTTAAGTTGACAGATTCAAACAAAAGTTGCTAGACTAAAATTGTGAAGAGTATTTTTTCCCTTAAAATTGGACAAGAGTTTTGGGTTAAACCCAATCAAGGTATTGGAGAAGAGACTACTCAAGGATTTCATTCTATTGGAGAAATTATTTCCAATATTCTCCCTAACATTTATGTTTTGGCGGGCATCATTCTTTTTATCCTCTTGATTGCAGGTGGAGTAGGGATTATTATGGGAGCAGGACAAGAAAATCCGGAAAGAGCCAAGAAAGGCAAACAAGCCATAACGGCTGCCTTGATTGGTTTTGTAGTAATTTTTGCCTCTTACTGGATAATCAGAATTATTGAAATTGTCACCGGTATGAATATTTTTGAACCAGGATTATAAAATGGACTTTTTTGGCAATATAACACCACCAAAATTTATCTCCAGCGACCCCGCTGGAATGATTACTCTTTTTAACAACATCCTTCGTTTACTTGTTGTCGCCGGGGGAGTTTTTGCTTTATTGAATTTCATTCTGGCAGGTTACCAATTTCTAAGTGCCAGTGGTGACCCAAAATTAATTAATCTCGCTTGGGCCAAAATTTGGCAATCAATGATCGGACTTTTAATCATTGTCGCCTCTTTTGCTTTGGCTGCGCTTTTAGGATTGCTCTTATTTGGTGATACCACAGTTATTTTGAAACCAAAGATCTATGGACCGGGCGTATCCGTGCCAGGAATCCCTGGCGGAGGATTTGAAGGGGTTACAGGAGGTGCCGGAGGAGCTTTGCGATGAAAAACTTACTTACTGCTCAATTTAAAGATTTAGGCACTATTGGAGAAGGACCAGGACTTGGCCCCTTTTCTAACTTGCCAGAGCCCACAAGCGTAATATCCAAAATTATCTCTATCGCCATTGGGGTAATGACCATTGGCGCCGGCATTTTCTTTCTTTTCCAGGTAATTATCGCTGGTTACAACTATTTAAGCGCAGGGGGTGACGCGAAACTAATTGAAACGGCTGGTAAAAAAATAACTAATGCCATTATTGGCTTGCTTATTGTTGTCGTTGCCTATGCTTTTCTTTCGCTATTGGGCACTTTATTAGGAGTGGAATTCTTAGATATTAACAAAGCTCTTTCCACCATCTTGGGGGGTTAAAATGAAAATTATTTCTGCTGAAGAAGGAAAAATTATCAACCCAGCCATTGGAAAGTATGGCGAACAATCGGGGGTGGAAACCATCAGCAGTCTAATAGTCAATATCCTCAACACTATGCTGCTTGTGGGTGCAGTCATGTTAATTATTGCCATCATCTGGAGTGGAATTGGCTGGATGATAGCTGGCGGTGATAAAGAAAAACTGCAAAAGGCACAAAAAAGATTAACTCATGCTATTATTGGTTTTATTATTTTAATTTGTGTCTTTGCCATTGCCAATTTTGTTGGGGGTGTTTTTGGTCTCGGTTTTTTCAAGGACCTAAAATTCATTCTACCCACGCCTGAAGGTTGACATCAGAAAGACAATATATTAACTTAAAGCAAGGAAGGGAGGTGAAAAAAATTGAAAATTAAAAACTTTTTACCAGCCGTGGCCTTTGCAGCGGCTGAAGAAATAAATCTTGGGCCCACCGGCCAATTTCAAGCCTTGGGCAATCTAACCATTCCCAGTATTGTTTCCAGCGCCATTCAATTGATTCTAGTCGTTGCCGCCCTAATCGCTTTTATCTTTTTAATTGTAGGTGGTATCCGCTGGATTACGGCTGGCGGTGACAAAGAAAAAACCGCCAAAGCCCAACAAACACTAACCGCGGCCTTGGTAGGATTAGTTATTGTTTTTGCCGCTTGGGCAATCATGTCATTAATTGAAAAATTCTTTGGTATTACAATTTTTAAATTAACCATTCCAACCGCAGGGCAATAATAGAGACCTAATTTTTGATTTAATTAATTAAACCACTCCTTGACGTGGGGTGGTTTTTTATTATAAATTAAAAATGTGAACTGGTCAGACACAACAGGAAATACTCCGGCAACAATTCAAGACTTTGTCGTTATCATTCAACGAATCCTTAATATTGCCATCAGGCTAGCGGGAATCGCTGCCTTTATTATGTTGATTGTTGGCGGTTTCCAATATCTAACCGCCGGGGGTGACGCCAAAAAAACTCAAGCCGCCAGTAATACTCTTACCTATGCTATTTTTGGTTTAGTCGCTGTTATCGCCGCTTGGTTTATCCTCCTTTTTATTGAAAAGTTCACCGGGGTAAAGGTCACTGAGTTTAATATCCCTGGAATTTAAAATGAAAAAATCCTGCTTGTTTGCCCGAGTAAAATTTTTCATAATTTTCTTATCTCTTCTCTTTTTTTCTTCTTTAGTCTTACCTGTTCCTTCTGTCTCTGCTAATGTAGCTATTACTACCCAAATTTATGTTCAGGGTGATAGATTATTCATTCAGAACGAACCAACTAGTCTTTTTGGTTACGGCTTTTATGCCCAAATTACTGATAAAGATTTTGATTACCAAACTTTCTTAAATATCTTATCTCAATATGATGTTAATTTTACTCGTGTTTGGGGTCTTTATCATGCAGTAAACTCTTCTGATCTTCTACTGCCATTCGCTGGTTCTTATAGAAATTGGGATCTAATGCATCTTAATCCAGAATTTTTTAATCGTTTAAGAGATTATGTCGCTTACGCCCAAAGTAAAGGCATTGTTGTTCAATTCACTTTTTTTGACCAAAATCTCTTAGAATCAAGCCCAGACCACCGTTGGAACTGTAATCCTTATAACCCCGATAATAATATCACTGACCCAATAAAAACTGCCGGTGAATTTGATAACACCTCTGGTCCTATTTGGGAGATTAACAAAAGATATATCAGTGAAGTTGTGAGAGCTCTAGGAGGTTACAACAATGTCATCTATGAAATTTTTAATGAGCCGGAATCGGGCAGTCCAAGTGTTGGAGACATTAATTTTCATCGTCAAGTGGAAAATTTACTCACCCAAGAGCTTGCTAAATATTCAGGAAGTAAAATTATCTCTGTTAACGGCGATAAATATGCTGCTTACGGTGATATTATTGCTTATCATCATCCTTCTAGTTTGGAAAGTAAAGCCCGAGGCGGAGGTAAACCAGTCATTTTAAGTAGTGATGGTTCTAATTGGGATGGTGGTTCAGGTCAAATTGACAGTGCCCAGACGCAAGAAGTCTTAGAATACAAAAATGCCGCTGCTTCGGTACCCCCAGGAAAGGCCAGTGTGGAAATTTTAGACAACGATATTTGGGGAACAAGTTATACCAGCCAAAGTTGTCCATCTCCTAGAGATGCTAACCATAGCTTAATAGAAAATAGTACAGACCCCTGGGGAATAAATTATCTGGCCTTAGGTCTTTTAGGTGGAGAAGAAACCCTTCCTCCACAACAAGAGCCAGAAATTTCAGACAAAACATCTGAGGGAATTACTGAAGAATGTAATCTTGAGGTTCATGATAGAGATTCTCGACCAGCGCCCTGTAATATCTGTCATACCACTGACCTTTTAACCCCTTCTTGTGCTACCGCTTTTAACACTTATGATGGGGTTGAGTATAAAAGAAACGAAGGTGAAGGGGCTGAACATTGGATTGAAAGAAATTGGGGAGGAATGATAAATATTAACCCTACTCAGGTAACCATTCCTTTCGTGGGTAAAAAAGGCAGTGAAAATGAGCAACAAACTCTAGCTGATTATTTTGAGGGAACTAATGAGTATTACAAAAACTACGGCAATCAAACGACTCTGACTAATTATCAAGGGGTGTTGCGAAAACTCACGCCATTTGAATACCAAAATCAGGCAAAAAAACAGCTGATTGAACGAGTAAAAGAGAAAAACATCCATGACTACCAGGTTAAATATACTAATAGATTTTGCTGGAGTGCTTCATTCACGGTCGAGGCGCTTAAGTACATCGCTGAGATGTTTGGGCTTAATCTCCCGGAAGTTACTCAATATTGCGTTTATGAAAGTAATCCTGCGGATTGGGTAAAAGTTAAGATTATCCAAGGAATATTCTCGGTGATCCCAGAGTTTCTAGTTCACCGTGAATATAAAAAAGGGGGTGAAGTAGTCCTATCTGAACTTATTCCTCCTCCTGACCCAGGTGAAGAAAATTATCAAGAAAAGTTTTTAGCCTGGAAGGAAGCGGATGGCGGCAAATGGTATAAGCTTTGGCAAGCAACACCAATGCTTAGCAGAGAAGATACTCCGGGAGAAATTCATCCATACCTGGGAGAAGAAAACCCAGAAGACAAATTTGAAATCAAAAATGAGGATGCAACCGTTGAGAAGGTTCCTCATTTGGAAAGGCTTTATGAGACCAGCCAAAAAGCTAACCAACTACTTATTCCCGCTGGTCAGGAAATAGAAATGCCCGCCAGCCCCTCTATTCCTGAATCAACCCCCCCATATTCATGTCTTAAAGAAAACTATATTTTAGGCCCTGAGGGCGATAGTCTTTGTTGTCAAGAAATTAGCGCTGAACTTACGGCTAAAGAAAAATTCAAAAATCCTAAATATGAAGAATGTATTTACGGATTCATTTGCCCTAATGGAAAACCCAACCTCAACTTTCCTGGTCCTTGCAATCCTTCCTGTCTTAAAACCGAAGAATACGGAGTTTCTCGGGGAATTGGTGTTAATCTTTTCCATCCCTATCTTGATCAAATTTGGGCCTATACGGCCAATCCAGGCGGAGGGATTTTCAATATTTTCCGGCCCTATGAAATTCCTCCTTTTGAAGACATTGATGCTGCTGACACTATTTCTTATAAATACGACCACGGTGAGGCCTCTCCCCAAGAGGGACTATTTTATTTCAATCATCTTGGGGGAATTCAGAGAGCGAAGGAATGGGTAGTTAACAAGGCATTGTGGCCATATAAAAAGTAATTGCTTGAATTCTTGCCTTATTGATGATATTGTTTAATTAATTGAATCACCTGCCATGAGAAAAAAAATCTTCAAAAAAATCATCCTGGGGATCCTTATTTCTCTTTTCATTCTTCCTCTTTTTATTCGCCCAGCCTTAGCCTATCCAGGGATAGAAGGAGGCTCTTACCAATTTCAATTTGAAGAAGCCATTAAATCAGATGAGATGAATCTTCAAAGCTTTGTTAATGAAACTATAAAAGCAATCGCTGGATCAATTGCTCACGTCATTATTGGCAGCCTTAACCCCTTTGAAGAAAGTAAAACCGTCGGCTTACTTCCCGCTACAGGAATACTCATCGCCGGACTTTACGCCAATCCCCCCGCTTCGGGCATACAATATTTTTCTGATTTAGGTAAAAATTTAGGAATTACAAAGCCTGTTTATGCCCTAGGGGAAAAAATTCCTGGGTTCAAGGCTATGGAGGCAACCCAAGCAGTTTGGCGAGCATTTCGTAATGTAACTTATGTTCTTTTTGCCCTTATTTTGGTGGCTATGGGTTTCGCCATTATGTTCCGGGTTAAAATTTCGCCTCAAGCAGTGATTACTATTCAAGCAGCTCTCCCAAAAATCATTATTGCTCTAGTGTTAATCACTTTTTCTTACGCAATTGTCGGGCTTATGATCGACGTTACCTATGGAGTTATCGATATTATTGCTTCTATTTTTAGGGGTATTTTTACTAGTCCCGCCTCTCAAGGTGGCTTAGCGGAAAATTGGGTAGGTTTTTTTGCAAATATTAATGAAAATTGGGTTGGGAAAATCTATCATTTCCTTATTCCTAATGCTTTTGACGCAAATCCCTTACTGAAACCTTTAACAAATGCATTTTTAACTGTTAATGCTGCTATTTCTGTATTTTATATTTTCTCTTATACCGTGTTCACAATTTTCGGACCATTTTTATCTCTTATCGTTGGCATTCTTGTTTTAATTGCCTTTATTCGTTGTCTTTGGACTCTTCTTAAAGCTTTTACTATGGTTGTTGTTAATTTAATTTTTGCTCCATTCAGGATTTTGATTGGCGTCTTTCCGGGAAGCAATGCTATCTCCGGCTGGTTTAAAGATCTACTAGCAAATCTAGCTGTCTTGCCAACTATGATTCTTATCTTTTATCTTGCCTCCTATTTCATTCTTAAGGGTGTACCTAATGCCATGTACGAAGTCTGGCATGATTGGTATAAAAGCCTAACACCGTGGACAGTGGAATTTTCGACAAATGAGTTAACTTATATACTCTTCCCTTTTATCGGGCTAGCCCTCCTTCTTCTTTCTCCTAGAGTAGCCGATATAATACAATCCTTCATCACCAAGAAACCCTTCCAATATGGAACTGCAATTGGGGAATATGGTCAGGCACTTTATAGGGGAACCACGATGGCTTATGAGCAATATAAGACAAAAACCGGCAAAGCGGAACAATCAAAAAGACATGAGGAGTTACTACGTGCGCTAAAAGGAGAAGAAATTAGTAAACCAGGTTCTAGATAATTAAAATTATTTTTTGAACCCCAGAAAACTTTCGGCTATACCCCTAAGAAATGCACCGCCCATAGAGAAGCCCACATTGCCAGCTTTTTTTAATGCCCGCTGAAATTTATCACCAACTATGTTGGTAAGAAGTTGCTCTGCATGCTTGAGAGTTAAAGGTGGGGTTAAAGCACCAACCGTTCTAATAATCTCCTCATCTGTCATCGCATCAACGTGTTCCTTAATAATTCTTTTAGCCGGACATCTTCGCCAAGCCATTGGCCATTCTTCAAAGGCTGGTACTGTCTCGTCTCTATAAAGAAAAATTACTTGTTCTAATACATCTCTATACCACTTTGATCTGTCTTTACCCTTCAAATGTTGAAATTCTTTATATATATCCCGCAAGATGTTAAAATTTGGCTGTTCAACGAGATTCCCAGGCTTAAGAATTAATTTTCTGACAGCATCAGCATCTAAAACCTCCACATCAAGTCTAGTGATCACCTCTCTGCTACTAGGCTCAAAATAGCTCTTCCCTTCTTCCTTATGAAGGTATATCTTTTGGAAGTCAACTTTTTTTAGCGAGAAACTCTCTATTTCTAGATATGGTTTGCCCTTTTTAGGCCTTGTTTCCTTCAAGTCAGCAATAATTCCATACTCATTAGCCAAAAGATTCTTAATCTCATCTCTACGGAGTCCATCCCCTACATCATATAATTTATCCACTTTGTCTTTTAAGACTGTCTCCCAAAAACCGGTAAGCTTTAAGTCAAGCGCTTTATAAAATTTAGGGAAGGGCATATCTTTTCTGTCATTTTTTTCCCATAAGGTTTTAGCGTGGTCTGGGATATTGAAGCATCTGCCGACAAAAAAGTCACCTGTTTTGAGAACAACGTTATGTCTCTGGGCCTCGTGGAGAGCGCTATAAAGTCCTCCTGCAAGCATATGGCTCCAATCTCTCTGTTCAAGAGATATCATTTCTTGCAAGAGGTCTTGCCTTTGTTTATCATACCCTCTAGTTATCTTCTCTTCAGCATCTGTTTCTTTTTCTATCGTACGACTAAAAATTAGCTCATTAAGGCGCTTATACTCTTCACCCATTATTTCAAATTTCTTTAAAGCATCGGCAATTTCCTTTTTATGTAATAAAACTTCAATTTGGTTGGTATAAAGCAGACTAGAAGCTTCTACCACACCCGCAACACCACTGACCCTTTTATAAAGATAAATAAAATTGTGAAAATTTCGGTGGGCCTCAAACTCTAAAGTCAGTTCTTTTCTCATCTCCGTCATACTGTATACTTTTTCTTCACGACGGACATTGCCCAAAGGATCTTTTAAAACGTTGCCGTCTTTATCTTTCATATCATAGAAAACTTTAATCACATCCTTGGTTGGATCTTCTGGCCAAAGGTCATTAAGGGCTTTTTGCAACGGATAAATCAACTGCCAGTTGGTGTCAAATGATTGATCTGGGTATTCTTCATGAAGAGCGTAAAGTCTCTCCCGGAAAGAGCCTATAAATTTCTCCGGGTCTTTCTTAGGATCTGGAAGCTCAAAGATTGGCCGATACTCTGAAGGCAAGCCTTGAAGATAATTAGGCATCCTCCCAAGTCGAGCGTAAAGATCATGCAATTCGCTCTGGTCTTGCTCTGAAAGTCCTTCTTCAAGCTCCCCTCTATCAAATTTTTTCCTTGCCTGAAGTTCCTGTATTCTATTTGCAATTCTTATCGCTTCAGCAACATCTGGAGGAATATCTGTAGGCTTTTGTTTCTCTTCTCCTGAAAATTCTGATTCCTTTCTAATCTTCTCACCTTGGGGAATATTTTTTTCTGAGGACTCCATTATTCGTTTTCGATCTCTCTCCGTCAATTCCCTTAGTTGCATATGAATTTTAGGAATCAATTTATCAGCTTCTGTTTTTGCAATCTTCCCATTTAAAACAAGGTCTTGAAGTCTGTCTATGCTGTTTAAAATAAAACTTGCCGTCAAATGTTCTGGATCAATCCCGCCAGTAAATTCAATAAATGTTTTTAAAGTATCGTCGGTTATACTCTTTAAATCTTCTTCGCTGACAAGCCAATTTTTGAATTCAGAAGTATCATGCGAGGCTTTTTCTCCTTGGAAATTTAATTCTTTTTCTTGATCTGACATATTTTCTCTTTGCTTTCCTTTTGCTTTTCCCCCATATAACTCTTTATATCTTGGTACGTCGTATTCAGATATCCCAAAAACATCATTGCTATATCTAGATCGGCGGGATTTGACAAAATCTTCTTTGGGTATAAATTTTGGTTTTTCTTTATTTCCTTCACCCTCGGACATACTGAGGCCATTATATCAAAATTCAAACTTTTTATACAAATTAAATTAATTTTGCTCTATTTGAGTTGAGATTTGATTACTTTATATACACTTGAAGTCATTTTAGAAGCACTTTAGAATAGTATCATAAGTTAGAGTAAAAGAGTAAAAGAGTAGAAGAGTAGAAATAAAATGCAACTGCCCGAAAGAAATACCAGTTATTATAAACTAATTGCTTTCCAAAAAGCTAAAAGCTTAGTCTTACTCGTTTACAAGCTTACTTACAATTATCCCAAAGCAGAACAATTTTCTCTAGTTTCTCAAATGCGTCGAGCAGTGGTTTCGATTGTTGCTAACTTAGTCGAAGGTTATTCAAAGGGTTCAACCAAAGAATATATTCGTTTTTTAAATATTGCCATTGGTTCAGCCACTGAACTTAAAATATATTTTGAAATTTCACTGGATTTAAACTATTTAAATACTGAAAATTTTAATAAGGCTCAAAATTTACTAAATGAAGTTTTTAAGTTACTTTATACATATAAAAAATCATTAATAAGTAGAGTAAAAGAATAAAAGAGTAGAAGAACAGGAAATTTTTACTCTCCTGCTCTCCCGCTCTCTTGCTCTAAATATATGGACCAACATCCAGTACCACAAAATATCGCTTCTTACGAATTTCGCCTTATTGGCGATATGACTTTAAGGCAGTTCGCCCAATTAGCTGCGGGCACCATTCTTGGTCTAATTATTTACGCCATACCCATTCCTGGTTTTTTTAAATGGCCCCTAATTGTCATTTTTGGTTTTTTGGGTTTTGCCTTTGCCTTTTTACCAATTAACGAAAGGCCCTTAAGTAATTGGGTGGTTTCCTTTTTTAAGGCTATCTTTCTGCCGACCGAGTTTGTTTGGCAGAAAAAATTAAGAAGACCGGAAATTTTTGAACCTTTGGCTTACAAAACCATACCGGTGACCCAAGCCAAATTTGCCGCCGATAAATCAGCCCTGAATCAATATTTGGCCACATTACCTTATACTGAAACTAAAAATCCTTTGGATCAACAGGAAGAAAGTTTCCTTAAAGAAGTCACCAATCTTTTTCAATTGGCTCATCCTATCTTTTCGCCAACATCTACTCCTCAACCAATGCCTACCAGGCCACCCATTAGCCCCAAATCAACTTATCAGCCTTTTCGCCCGGTAACTCCGCCGCCCAGCCAACCAACTAGACCAATTTTCCGACCGTCTTTAGAGCCAGCGCAACCAACCCAACCCTATCGGCCGGTGGTTTTGCCACAAAGACCAGGCCGGCCACGAAAACCTTTGGTGGAAGCGAAAATTAATCTGCAATTGCCCATTCCGACCACCCCCACCCGGCCTAATCTGATTGTCGGCATGGTTCTAGACAATGAAGGCAAGCTTGTTGAAGGCGCCATTTTGGAAATCAGAAATACTCAAGGTATTCCTGTCAGAGCCCTGCGAACCAGCCGTTTGGGCCAATTTATGATTGCCACCCCTTTACCAAATGGGGCTTATGAAATCGAAACCGAAAAAGAAGGCTACCAATTTGATATAATTAAAATTGAAGCCAAGGGAGAAATTATTAAGCCAATAGAAATTAGAGCCAAGGCTTAAAAACATGCCCGATCCTGCCAAAATTGCCATTCGCGCTTCAACCCAAGAACACTTGGAGATTGAAGATATTAAAGAAAATATCGTTATTTTAAAAGATGGTTCTTGCTGTCTGGTTTTAGCCACTACCGCCATTAATTTTGGCCTTTTGTCCGAAAAAGAGCAGGAGGCAACCATCTACGCCTACGCTGGTCTTTTAAACTCCCTTAATTTTACGGTGCAAATTGTGGTTCGCTCCGTTCGTAAAGACATTTCGGCCTATTTAAGTTTATTAGAGGAACGGCAAAACAAAGAAACTCGAAAATTAATCAAAAACCAAATTGCCAAATACTACCAGTTCATCCAAGAAATAGTTCAAAAAAATAATGTTTTGGATAAAAAATTTTATCTGGTGGTACCCATGACCGCCCTGGAGATAGGTGTCGCCAAGAGTTTGAGAAAAACGGCTCTAAGACAAAAAGGTTTGCCTTTTGATAAAAACTATATTCTCCAACAAGCCAAAATTAATCTCTACCCAAAAAGAGACCATCTTTTACGTCAACTGGCGCGCTTGGGCTTAAAATCACACCAACTGGAAAGCCAAGAATTGATTCGTCTCTTTTTTGATACCTATAATCCCGAATCCAGTAGTCAGCAAATGGCTGAATCATCACAATATAAAACGCCAATTGTCAAAGCCGCCATAAGTCCTAAAATTGAAGTTAAACCTAATCAAGAAGAGCCAACGATCCACAGTCAAATTAATAATCTCGTTAAAAATGGAACTACCGTTTCTTAAGAAAAACGATAAAAATAATCAAGCCGAATCGCCGGCCAACGATGCCCTTTTCCAATTGGGCCAAGGGATGGTTTCGGTCCAGGACATTATCGCTCCAGGCGCCATTGAGGTTGATTTCGACTTTCTTAAAATTGGTAATAAATATTTCCGGACTCTTTTTGTAGCCGGCTATCCGAGATTTGTCACCGCTAATTGGTTGGGACCCTTAATTAATTTTGACCATTCTTTGGATATTGCCATGTATATTTATCCGGTGGAAGGCAAAAGTGTTTTGGATAATTTAAGACGGAAGATTGCCGAAATGGAAGCGGAAATTCAAACCGATGTCGAAAGAGGACGTTTAATCAATCCTTCCACACAAGCGAAACTGGAAGACGCCCGTTCTTTACAAGAACAACTAGTCAAAGGGGCGGAGAGGTTTTTTCAATTCGGTCTTTATGTCACCATTCCCACTGATACGCTCGAAGAATTAAACAAAGTCTCCAAAGAGGTTATCTCTACCTTAGGTTCGCTTTTGATTATTGCCAAACACGCCACCCTACAAATGGAAGATGGTTTTAAAACCACTATTCCAACTTGTGTTGATAAGTTGATGATTACCCGCAATATGGATACAACCTCTCTGGCGACTACCTTTCCTTTTACCTCCTCAGAACTAACCGCCAATGAAGGTGTTCTTTATGGCATCAACGAGCACAACGACTCGCTGATTATTTTTGACCGGTTTTCTTTAGAGAACGCGAACTCTGTTTTATTCGCTAAAAGCGGCGCTGGCAAATCGTTTTTGGTTAAGCTAGAAGCCCTCCGTTCTTTAATGTTTGGCACAGAGATTATCGTTATTGATCCGGAATCGGAATACAAGGCTTTGGCGGAAGCCGTAGGGGGGGAATATATTAGTTTTGGCTTCCAAAGCCAAGCGAAAATCAATCCCTTTGACCTTTCGGCGATTTATGAAGAAGGTGAAAATGAGTTGGGGTTAAAGATTATTTCCCTTCATTCCCTTTTCAAGGTCATCATGGGCCAATTAACCTCTTCCCAAGAGGCCATTTTAGATCGGGCTCTGGTTTTAACCTACAAAATGAAAGGGATTACCAATGACCCGGCCACCCAAAAAAATGAACCACCCTTAATGGAAGACCTTTATAAAGCCTTAATCGGTATGGAAGAGCCTGAGGCAGGAAATTTAGCCGACCGAATTGAAAAATTTGTCAAGGGTTCTTTTGTCGGCATTTTTGACCAACAATCTAATGTCGATATCAAAAATCCTTTTACCGTTTTTTCCATCAAAGAATTGGAGGAAGCGTTGCGACCAATCGCCATGTTTATCATTCTAGATTATATTTGGACGAAAATTAAAAGAGAAATGAAAAAAAGAATTTTGGTGGTTGATGAAGCTTGGTATTTAATGAAATCTCCAGACTCCGCCAATTTTATCTACTCCATTGCCAAAAGAGCCAGAAAATATTATTTGGGCCTTACCACCATTACTCAAGACGTAGAAGATTTTTTGGGAAGTGATTATGGTAAGGCGATTTTAACCAACTCTTCAATTCAAATCTTAATGAAACAATCCCCGGCAGCGATTGATAAGGTTGCCCAAGTTTTTTATCTTTCCGAGGGAGAAAAACAATTACTACTCGCAGCTGATATCGGTGAGGGTATCTTTTTTGCCGGCCCCAATCATGTCGCCATCCGCGTGGTGGCTTCACCTGACGAACATCAACTCATCACCACCAGCCCGGCTGAACTTTTAGAAATGCAAAAGCACAAAGAAGAAATGATTCAAAGAGCCAAACAAGCAGCTAAACAGCAAATGCCAAAAAATGAACCCCAACCGGCTATATGATCCAAACAAAAGAGAAAGAAACACTAGCAAGTCTTTTAGCCCTCATTTTTAAGCTTCAAGATGAAACTTCATTTCGCGATAATTTTAAAAGAAAACAAGCTTTAGATAGTCTTATTAAATATGCGCAATCGATTGGCTTTACTCTTGAGCCAGATAATCCTGAATTCCTGCCAAAGCTGTTTCTTAAAATTTTACAAGAATACAATAAGTCTCCTGAGTTACCGCCAGGCAACCTGCCCCCACCAGAATTAGTTGAAATCTACGAAAAAGGAAAGCAAGAAGAAGAAGCTAGATTGCAAAAGCTAATGGCTTCTAAAAAAGTTTATGGAGATTATAACGATTATCTTGAACTCTATAAAAATTTTATTCTTAAAAATAAACAAGAATTACCACCCAAGGTAGCTGAAGAAATCGCCAAAAATGCCGCCAATAGAACTATTATCTCTCTTCCTCGAGTGGCTCAGCCAGAATTTCTATCTAAAGAAGATAAAAACCAGATAATACGTGAGGCGGGAAAAATCATTGAAGATGAGTTACAAAAAATAAAAACTGAAGGGGGTAAACCTCAAATTGTACGCGAAGCGGAAAAAATTGTAGGAAATGAGTGGGAAAGAATTATTGAAGAAACTAAAAAAATAGCTGCCAAGCCAGAAATTATTCAATCTGTTGAAGAAATTACCCAGGCGGAAAAACCTCCTCCTGCTCCTGAAGAAATCCCTCCTTTACCTCAAGAAGTTTTAGTTAAACTTAATCAACCCCCAGAAGAAGTAAGTTTTTTGCCAATTTACACTATCCTCCATCCAAAAGTAGCCGCAGCTTTTTTTATTGAAAAAGCCATCTATGCTCTCCCGGCAAAATTTTTAAGTTTAACGGCCGAAGGTGCTTCACCGGAATGGCAGGCGATGATGCAAAAGGGTTTGTTTGTTGAAGACCTTCAAGCCAGCATTAAAGATTTAAAGGCCATGGGTATTCCAGAAGCTCATCCTCTCCTTAAAAAACTTTCTGACAAAGCGGCCCGCCTACAAGAACAACAAAAATTTACTATCCAAACAAAAGATGGCCAAATTATCTATAAAGACACTTTGGCAGCAAGAATTTTTAAACATTTTATTCATTTTGACAAAATTACCAACCGAAAAAAAATTTATGATGAAGACTTAAAGAAAAATTTACCCCGCTTATTCCCCGATTTGGTATGGTCGCAAGGCGGTTACGCTGGCTTTTTAAGAAATCGCCTTAATAATTTTAAATTTATTATTAATACCTATGAAAGAATTAGTAAATTTGTCACCCGTGGAGAATATACCTCTTTTCTAACGCCGATTCGACAATTTTTCTCTCAAAAAGTCACCCAGCCGATGGTTAAATGGTTGGCGAAAACCGCTGCTGGGAAAGCGGTTAAAGCCGGAGCCAAAAAAGCCGCCGGTTGGGTAGCCACTAAATTAGGTGTAAAACTTGCGGCTGAAGCCGGTGTTGCCGCAGCAGGAGCCGCTACTGGTCCTCCCGGATGGATTGTTGCCGCTGTTTTAATTGGTATCGACATACTGAAATTTATCGGAAAAAAATTTGCTGGTTTAATTCGGAAAATTGTTCAGGAGCCGGAAAAAGCTTTAGCTGCAGTCGGGGCGGGTGTTTTAGTTTTAATTTTTGTCCCCATGCCTTTTGCCCTAATTGGTATTGCGCCTTTAGTTTTAGGGGGTATGGGATTGGCTAGTTTCGTTTTGGCTCCCGCTACTTTATCCGCTGCTGGGGGAGGAATCACGACTTTTTTTACCGCCATTTCTGCTTTACCTTTTGCTGCCCCTATTGCTCTTTTTATCGTCATTCTTTTTAGTACCTTGGCGGTCTTAACTTTGTTTATTGTCATGGTTGTTAGTGGCGCTTTTATTTTGCCCAAGCCTGTCCAGGAAGCAGTTATCACCACTATTTCTCCCTACACCTCGGAGTATTTTGACGTCACTAAAACAGTTTCACCAAAAAATGAATATAAGAATGAAGAGCTTCCAGTTAAAGTTACCTACACCATCACCATAAAACCAAAAAATGGTCATGTCTTAATCAAACCTAGAATAACAAAAGATCGGTTCACAGTTATTAAAGAAGGTAGCGTCCCACCCATTGATCCTTGTGAATTTGGAGATTTACCAGAAACGATTACCTCCCCAACATCTCTAACCTGCGAGAAAACTTTTGATTCCCGATTTAAAGATAGCGGGATTACCAATACTATTGAAGTAACAACTGAAGTTCAAGATGAAACAGGAGTCCATCCATTAGAAGCAAGTGAAACAGTCATTATTGGCAAACCACCCATGGAATGCCCATCTGGTTATCCAACTGATCATGGTAATATTAGTCAAGGACCATTAGGGAATTATTCCCATCGACATGGAAGTACCCACGACCCAAATAGCCCTAACCAAATAGCTATTGATATTCCCGGAGTTAATATGTCAGTAAAAGCAACTCATAATGGAACTCTCACATGGGGAAGTTGTCGTGATGATGGGTGTGGAATATACATCTACAGTCCCTGTAATGGGGTGAGTAATTTCTATACTATGTATTGGCATCTGGCCGAGGAAGGAAGGCGCAAGGAGGGACAAGTAAATAAAGGAGATATTATTGGGAAAACAACTAATAAGATTATAGGTCCCCATCTCCACTACGAATTTGGGCCACAAGGACCAAGAAAATGGCCAGATTATTTGTACAAAACGGGTGATCCTTTTCCAGATATGAATAGGATTTTTGAGTTTTTGGATTGGAGACCAGCAATTGAAATGAAACCACGTTATTTCCCCCAAAATGTACCTTACTTTTGTAGTCATTGTGGTATTAAATGGTAAAATAATAACCGAAAGAGGATGGAATGAAAAATTTTTTTTCAAAACATTGGCTCATTATCTTATTAGCAACAATTGCTACTATTTTGGCTGGATTTTATTTTCGAAATAAAATTTCTCCCCCTAAAACCCCAGAAAAATTATTATCTCTTTCTGCACCTACAATTAAATCTTATCCCATCTCCGTTTCTCTCAATATTTCTCAACTTCAGGAAAAATTTCCTTCTTTTGATCAAAAAGTGACAATCTATCAACTTACTCCCTCTTCTTTTTCTGACGAAAAAGCAATTTTAATTGGGAAAAAATTTGGTTTTTCTACCCCCCCCACTGTTTTAACCTCACCAGAAGGAGGAGTCTCTTATGGCTGGGTTAATGAAGAAAACAGTCTTTCAATTAACCTCCGCCGAGGAGATGTTAATTATAGCTTGAACATTTTAGAACATCCAGAATTTACTGGGGGTGAACTTCCTTTACTCTCTGGGGTAGAAGAAAAAGCTAAATCTTTTATTGAAGCAAGTGAATTTTCCCCGCCTGAAGGAGTTGAATTAAAAACTAAAAATATTTTTTATGTTAAAAATTATTTTCCTTATTTTGATAAGGTAGATAAGGGAGAAGGGGCTGATTTAATTCAAGTCGACTTTGAGTATCAATTAAATGGGAATAAAATTATAACCAGCGGTGATTATCCACCTGTTATTTCAATTATTATTGGTCCAGAATTTAAAATTGTCATATTTAATTATTATTTCTTGTCTAATAAAATTGAACCCCTAAAAGATTTTTACCCATTAAAAACAAAAGATGAAGTTTTAAAAGACATTAAAACAAATCCTAAAATTAGCTACCTCTCATTAAATGAGGTAGATAACCCTACTTCTGAAGATTACAATCAATTAATTACCAACCTTATTTTTGAAAATATCGAACTTGTTTATTATAAATATGACCCTCTCCAAACTTATCTTCAACCAGTATTTCTCATTACCGGGAAAGCAATATTAAAAGATGGACAAGAAGGAGAGGTTGGTTTTTATCTTCCAGCAATTAAAGAAGAATACCTTCTGAAGTGATTTATTCTTGTATTCTTATCGGCATGATGACATAAAGATAAAACTTGTCATTAGCTGGTTTAAAAATACCCGGATTTAAAGAAGTTGTCATCTCAAAACTAACTAAATCTGATTTCACTGAATTTAAAAAATCCAGTAAATAGCGGGAATTAAAAGCAATTTTTCCTCCTTCACCTTCAGTTTTAACCTCCAGGGTCACTTTATTTTCTCCTAGTTGGGGATTATTAGAACTTACTTCAAACTTAGGGCCTTTAATTTCAAATTTAATAATATTCGCTGCTTCCCTGGCAAAAATAGAAGCGGCCCGAACGGCCTGGAGTAAACCTTCGGTTTCAATCATCACTTGGGTTTTGCTTTTCTCCGGAATAATTTTTTCAAAATCAGGAAATTTACCCTCAATTAAACGAGAAATAATTTCCACCTCTGGGGTTGAAAAAATAATTTGATTACTTTCCGGTGTTACGGTTAAACCTAAATTATTTTCTTCTCTAGCCTCAGCCATAATCTTTCCAACCTCGATTAAGGCCCGGGCGGGAATAATTAACTCTTTTTGTAATTTATGTTCTTCTCCATTTTTTAAACCACCAATTTCTTTCACACTCAAACGAAAACCATCTGTTGCTGCTAAAATTAATTTATCTTTTTTAATCTTAAATAAAATTCCCGTTAAAGCCGGCCGGCCTTCATCTTGAGCCGCGGCAAAAGCGACTTGGGAAATTGCCAAAGCTAAATCCTTATTATTTAAAAAGATTTCGGGTTTTTTCTTTAAGGTGGGGATTAATGGAAATTCCGAAGCAGCCAAACTAATAAAATTTGCCTGATATGATTCGCTGGTAATTTTTAAAAAGTTTTTTTCGACTTCAAGATTAATTTTTTGAGGTGGAATTAAAGAAATATATTCGGTTAGATTTTTAGCCGGCACGCAAATTTCTCCTTCTTTTTCAACTTTTGCTCCCAACCAAAAATTAATCCCAGTCTCTAAATTAGTCGCTGAAAGTTTTAATCTCCCTTGTTCGGTTTTAATTAAAAAATTATTTAAAATTGGTAATTGAGCTCGAGGAAGAATAAAACGATTAACAATATTTAAACCTTTTGATAAATTTTCTTGAAGAATAGAAATTTTCATAGGATATTTTTTCTTTTTCTTATTTTATTTTTAATTTTTCTTTATTTTAACCTTTTTATGTATTTATTAGTAGTAGTAGTAGTTTTGTGGATAAGTGTATTTTTATTTTTTATAAAAACTACTTTTCGGGATTTATTTTTGTTTAAAAAGGTGTTGATAAGTTGAAATTATTTATGGATAAGTGTAGAAAAATAAAAACTTATCCATAAAGCTTTTTTCTTATCCCCATGATATCAACACGTAAATCTTCAGACTTGGGTAAGAGGTTGGTAATTTTTTCCACACCATACATAATAGTGGTATGGTCCCTATCCCCCAAAAAGCGGCCAATATCCATTAAAGAAACTTTCAAATCACTTCTTAAAAGGTACATGGTAATTTGTCGGGCATAAACCATTTCTTTATCTCGTTTAGGTCCCGTAATATCAGCCATCCGTAGGTCGAAATAAGAAACCACAGCGCTGATGACTTCTTTAGGTTTAACCAATTTTTGAGGGAGATTATTTTCCTCGTTTTGGCCCAATAGGGCTCGGGCGAGTTCTGGGGTAATCTCTATTTTTCTAGTTTGGGCTTCAGTCATTAAACGAATTAAGAAGCCTTCTAGCTTGCGGGTGGAGGTAATATTACTCGCAATTAATTGGGCCACATCCATAGGTAGTTTGAGACCTTTTTGTTGAGCTTTAATTAAGAGAATCGCCGTTCTTAACTCAAAATCTGGTGGTTGGATATCAATCGTCAGTCCACCTTCAAAACGAGATTTTAATCGGTCTTCTAATTTACTGATTTCATCAGGCTTGCAATCTGAGGTTAAGACAATTTGTCCTCCGACTCGCCAAATAGCGTTGAAGGTATGAAAAAATTCTTCCTGGACGGCTGTTTTCCCAGCAATGAATTGGATGTCATCAACTAATAGAAGCCTGGCCGAGCGATATTTTTGTTTAAATTCTTTGGTGGTTTTTTCCCGAATAGCATTGACAATTTCGTTAGTAAATTCTTCACCCATGCAATAAATGAGTTTAGCTCGAGGAAGGCGGGTTAGAAGATTATGAGCAACAGCTTGCATGAGATGAGTTTTTCCCACCCCCACCCCGCCGTATAAAAAGAGAGGGTTGTAAGCTTTACCTGGCGACTGAGCCACGGCCACAGCCGCTGCGTGAGCCATTTGGTTGGTGGAGGAAACCGCAAAGGTGTCAAAATTAAAATCCGGTCTTAAACCGACTCTTTTAATGGCCTCGGCGACCTCGTCGCCTTCCTTTTTAACCTCAAAAAGGGGCTCATTTTGCTTTTCTTTGGATTTTACACTTTGCGCCGTGTTTTGTTTGATAACAAAAACCAAATCATTTTTTTTATCAGTCGCTTTATCTAAGGCTTCTTTAATCAAACCGTAATAACGATTTTCAATTGTGTTGCTAACAAAAATAGAAGGACAGCCGATTTCCGTAATTTGTCTTTCTTTATCAATCTCTTTAAATTGGATAATAAAAGTGAGGGGGAACCAAGTGGCGAAATTAGCCGAAGATAAAGTTAGTTTTAAATTTTCCAAAACGACATTCCAGACTTTGTTTTTATCCATAGTAGGTTTAAAGTGAAGCAGGCCCCACACAAATGCTTCGCATTATGCGGGGTAAAAGTAAACAAATTCATTTAACAAAGTTATCCACAACTTGTCAACCCCATCAAATTAGGTCAATTAAGGAAATTAATCGTGATTTCCTCTTGTTTTTTTCTTGTCGTCTTAGTATCCTAATATCTTAGTATCCTAATATCTTTATTTTTATTATGCCGAAAAGAACTTATCAGCCAAAAAAATTAAAAAGAGTGCGTAAACACGGTTTTCGTTGCCGCATGAGAACCCGGGGTGGTCGCAAGACTCTTAAAAGAAGAAAATTAAAAAACCGAAAAAGACTAACGGTTTAAGAGATATTATTACTTAAGTGCTTCCGAAACAACACCGCTTACCTTTAAGAATCGAATTAAGACGAGTCAAAAAAGAAGGCAGACTTTTTCAAGGGAAATTGTTTGGTTTATTACTCGTTCCTTCCCCCAGGGCGCAAACTCGTTTTGCTTTTATCATTTCCACCAAAGTTCATAAAAAGGCCGTCAAAAGAAACCGGGCCAAACGATTATTAGCCTCGGCTTTAAGGGAATTATTACCTCAAATGAAACCTGGTTTTGATGGTGTCTTTTTAGCTAAAAAACCCTTGATAGAATCTGATTTTAAACAGATTAAACAAGAGATGATTCTGCTTCTGAAAAAAGTTCACCTTTTATCTTAATATGAAACGCTTAATTCTGAAATTGATTCGTTTTTATCAAAGAATTCATTTTTTTCATTGGCCCATTTTTAGGTTTTTTTATTTGTCTGATTCTGTTTGCCGCTTCCGGCCAACCTGTGCCGAATATACTTATCAAGCCATTAAAAGTTATGGTATAATGCGAGGCAGCTGGTTGGGATTAAAAAGAATTATTCATTGTCACCCTTGGCATCCAGGCGGTTACGATCCAGTCCCTTCCCAATAAAAAAATGAGTCTTTGGCATTTATTACTTTATCAACCTTTAGTTAACGCTTTAATTTTTCTATATCAGTTTTTATTCCATAATCTTGGTTTGGCGATTGTTGTTTTGACAATGGCGATTAGAGCGGCTTTAATTCCTTTAACCATGCCTTCACTGAAGGCTGCCAAAAAAATGAAAGAATTAGCTCCAGAAATAGAAAAACTCAAAAAAAAATATAGCCATGATAAACAACAATTGGCCAAAGCCCAAATGGACCTTTATCGCCAGCATGGAGCCAATCCAGCTGCTGGCTGTTTACCCCAGATTATCCAATTAATTATTTTAATCGCTCTTTATCAAGCCTTTATTCACGTTTTACAACCGAGTGGAGATGTTATTAGTAGATTGAATCAAGTTTTATACCCTACTTTGAAACTTGCCGAGGGAACAATTATCAACACTCGCTTTTTGTATTTAAATTTGGCTAAGCCTGATGTTTTTCATTTAGCTGGATTTTCTCTACCCTTACCGGGTTTCTTTTTGTTGATGGCGGCCTTGGTCCAGTTTTTATCCTCCAAAATGATGCAGCCGGCTGTTTCTCGAGCCAAAGTCCAGGCCGAGAAAACAGAGGCTAAAACTGATGATATGGCGACCGCGATGCAGTCGCAAATGCTTTATCTTTTCCCCTTGATGACAATTTTCATTGGGTACTCTTTTCCTTCAGGTTTAATTCTTTATTGGTTTATCTTTTCTTTCTTCACCGCCATCCAGCAATACTTTGTGAGTGGTTGGGGAGGAGTTGAACCATGGCTGAGAAAGCTAAAACCTTTGAAAAAATAACTAAAGAGCTTTTTTCTTTATTGGAAACTAAAGTTGGCCTTGAGATTAAGGAGGAAGAGGATGGGGTGGTTATTCAGCTTACCACCGATGAACCAGGGATTTTAATCGGCTATCACGGCCAGGCCCTACAAGCCGTTCAGTTACTTTTAGCCTTAATGGGTTTTAGAAAATTAGGTGAATGGACAAGGGTTTTGGTTAACGTCGGTGACTATCGGGAAAAACGACAAGAAAGTTTAACCAAAATGGCTCAAGCCATAGCACAAAAGGTAAGATTTTCCGGAACCTCGCAAAATTTACCACCGATGTCTTCAGCGGAAAGAAGAATCATTCATTTGGCTTTAGCCGATGAGACGGAAGTGGAGACAATTTCCGAAGGTGAAGGCAGAGACAGGCATGTGGTGGTTAAACCAAAAGCTTAAAGACATGAAGCTTCACCAAAAACTTTTTTGGCTACTTGTTTTTCTCCTGCCTCTTCAGCTGGGACGCCATTTTTGGCCCCCCTTCAGTTTGGTTTTGGGTTTAAGGGTGGATTACCTGGCGCCAACTATTTATTTAACGGATATTTTGACGGTGATGATTTTAGGCTTGTGGGGAATAGAAAAAATGGTCAATGGTCAATGGTTGATGGTTAATTGGCTAAAACGTTATTGGTGGGTTTTGACCATTTTTATTTATCTTCTTACCAATGCTCTTTTGGCACAAAATCAAGGAGCAGCCTTATATAAATTTGTAAAAATTATTGAATTGACTCTTTTGGGATTGTATGTGGCGAAAAATACCTCTATTCCGAAGGAATCCCGCGGAGCGGGCATATCTCAATATCCTAGTATCTTAATTTCGAGCGAAGCGAGAAACAAGGGTTTCCTTATATCTTTATCTTTGGCTGTTATCTATAGCTCATTGATTGCTCTTGCCCAATTTATAAAACAGGCCTCTTTAGGCGGGGCTTTTTGGTGGTTGGGGGAGCGGACTTTTAATGTAGCTACGCCAGGTATTGCCAAAGCCATCATTAATGGCCAGCTGGTCATGCGACCTTATGGTACTTTTCCTCATCCTAATGTTTTGGCAGGATTTGTTTTAGTTGCTTTAATCTTAATTTCCTCTCCAGTTGAAAACCTTTCCCTTTTAAAGAAAGGGGTGAGATTATCAGCTTTCATTTTAGGGATTCTGGCCATAGTGGTTTCTTTTTCTCGTTCAGTTTGGTTAGTTGGCCCGATATTACTCCTCCCTTTTTTATGGCGAAGCAAAATGAAGAAAAAGTTATTTTGGTTAACAACAGGTGTTTTATTGGTAGTTTTAACCATGTTTTTCTATTTATTGCCTCATTTTTCGACCAATGAAGCTTTCTTTCAGCGTTGGCAGTTGATGAAAGCCGCGGGATTGATGATTAAAAATGTTCCTTTGGCCGGAGTGGGTTTGAATAATTTTACTGTGCGTTTACCGGATTATTGGCCGGTGACTGGTTTTACTTATTGGCTCCAGCCAGTTCATAATATTTATCTTCTAGTTGCAGCAGAGACAGGTTTGGTCGGCCTTCTGATTTTTCTTTGGTTTTTATTTTTAACCTTTAAAAATTTATTGAGAATTGGTCTCGCCCCGAGGCTCGGCCCGAGGGGAAACTCGAAGTTGGGAATCATACTTCTAGTAATTTTGCTGTTAGGCTTTGTTGACCATTACTGGCTAACTCTCCAGCAAACACAATTGCTTTTGGTCATTGTTTTGGGTTTTTCTTTAAGAAAGCATTAGTTGATAAGTTTTGAGGTTGATTAGATAATGATTATTAGATAATTAAAAACATGCAGCTTTCCCAAAAAGTCGCTTTAAATACCATCGTTCAAGTTATCGCCAAGGTAGTGACGGTAGTTTTTGGCTTTTTGACAATGGTTATTTTAACCAGGTATTTAGGCCCTGAAGGTTATGGAAATTATATGTATGTTTTAACACTGGTGGTCCTTTTTGGTGGTTTTGCGGATTGGGGAACCGCGACGATTGGCGTCAGAGAAGCTGCTAAAGATGAAGAGAAACAAAACCTTATTCTAAGTAATATTTTTCTAATTCGTTTTGTCTTGGCACTAGGGGGAGGCTTGTTAATGGTTTTAGCTTCTTTTTATTTGCCTTTAAAAACTGCCGATGAACTTTTGATTCGCCAAGGAATCCTTTTTGGGGCCCTAATTTTAGTTCTTTTTGCGATTAAAGCCTCTTTTGGTATTATTTTCCAAACTAGATTGCAAATCTATAAATTAGCGGTGGCTGATATCACCGCGAGCTTGTTGGTTTTTTTAATTTCTTGGTTTTTTGTTAGAAATCAGTTGGGCTTGGTTTATTTAATCATCGCGGTGATTTTAGCCAATATTGTCGCCGTCATTTTAGCCGCTATTTTAGCTTTTAAAACCATCAAGTTTAAATTTCAACCCCGCTGGGGCATCATCAAAAATTTTTTAAAAGAATCATTACCAATGGGGGCCATTTTATTACTTTTAACCCTTGACAATAAAATTGACACCATTATGCTAGGATTGATTAAAGGGAGTAGTGCGGTGGGGATTTACGCCGTTTCCTACCGGATATATGACGTTTTAATTTTAGGCGCCGCTTACTTAATGAACTCACTTTTGCCGGTTCTTTCTCAATATGCTGATCTGCAAAAATGGCAAGAAAAAATTAAAATTATTTATCAAAAATCTTTTGATGTTTTATTGATGATGGGCTTAGCGGCAGCTCTGTTTGCTTTCCTTTTTTCGCCCTTAATGATTAAGTTAATTACCCAAGAGCGTTTCACTGAATTTTTCGATTCAACCACCGTCGTCAGGATTTTGTCTTTGGCCATTTTTTTAAGTTATTTCAATCATTTAACCGGCTATACAGTTGTGGCTTTGGGTAGACAACGGTGGTATTTTTTAGTTGCCTCGACGGCTTTGGTTTTTAATATTGTTGCCAATTTGGTGGTGATTCCTAAATTTTCTTATTATGGAGCGGCGATGGTCACGGTTTTAACCGAAGGTTTGATTTTAATTATCACCAGCACTTTTATGTTTCGCTTAATTAAAATTATTCCTTCCCTTACAGATTCTCCTAAAACCTTAGTGAATTTGATTAGAAAGAAAGGAAAAATATTTTAATGGAAAAGAGAAACCTTTTCATTTCGAACGATAGTGAGAAACAAGCTTTGCTTATTTTTACTGATGGAGGAGCCAGGGGTAACCCTGGGCCAGCCGCCATTGGTTTTATGGTCAAAAATAATCGTGGTCAAGTTTTGGTGAAATTGGGGAAATATATCGGCCGGGCGACCAATAATGTGGCTGAATATCAAGCTGTGATTGAAGCGCTTAAATGGATTAAGTCTAGTATTCAGTATTCAATATTCAGTATTCAATTTTTTCTCGATTCTAAGTTAGTGGTCAATCAATTAAATGGCCGTTTTAAAATTAAAGATATCAAATTAAAAAAATTAATTATTAAAGTAAGATGTTTGGAAAAAGAAATTAACGGAAAAATTTTTTATCATTTTATTCCGCGCCAAAAAAATCACCACGCCGATTTTTTAGTTAATCAAGCTTTAGACAAAAAAATTTTTTAAGCTTTTCACATCGCTTGTCTCTTTGCTTTTCTTATGAAAAAAAATCTTTTTCAAAAAGTTGGTGAAATTGAAAATAAACCAACCGCTTTAATTATTGAGGCGGAAAAATTTATTCAACCTTTTTTTCAAAAAGCTCTTTCTTTTTATGGTTGTCAGGTTATCTTTAAAGACAATCTTTCTTTAAAAAAAGAAGAGTTGACCAATTTTGACTATTTATTTTTTTTCAGTCAAAAAGGGAAGCAGATTCAAGAATTTTTAAATTTGGTTGAGAACAAAACCAAAATTCTTATCGCTTTAAAATCTTTTCCAGAACAAAGTTTACTCGAGAATAAAATTTTACAGATGGCCAAAGAAAAAAGACTCAACTTGAGAGTGATTTTTTTTGATGAAGTTTATGGCCCGGGGATGGAAACTGGTTATTATCAAAATTTATTAGTTTCTCTAAAAGATATTAGTTTTCGACCGGTTTTTGTTTCTGATTTTATTTACGGCTTATTAAAGGCGATGTTTGGTACCGGAACTGACGGGAAAAGTTTTTCTCTTCTTGGTGAGAGTAAAGAATTAGGCTGGCAAACTAAAATTGATTTAGCAGAAGGCCTACAACAAACAGAAGCTTGGTTGGGAAAAGAAAAGGTTATTCTTCGTTCCCCTCAAAATTTAAATCGTTTTTTAATTATGGCTCTTATTTTTTTGATTTCAGCTTTAACTTTCCCCTTGACCTCTCTGGCCTTCTGGGGATTTTTTGGCGCCGAAAACTTACAACAAGCCCAGGTTGCGGTTCTGGCTGGCGATTTGGCCAGGGCGAACCGTAAGGCTGTTTTGGCTCAAAGTTTTTTTCAAAAAGGGAATGAACAAATCAACCAGCTGGCTGATGTTTTCAGCTTTTTGGGCGAAGAAAAAATTTACAAAATCAGTAACCTCTTTGATTTAGGTAAAAACACGGCTAATGGTTTGACGAGTTTTCTTCAGGCGTCTTTGAAGATGAAAGAAATTTTAGGCATGGTTTTTCAAAAACAACCGGCGGAAATAACCCACTTACTGACCGAAATGAAATTGGATTTAGATGAAAGTTTTCGCCAGCTTTCTTTGGCTGAAAGTCAATTTGGTCAAAATGAGAAAGCGGCCCAAATTAATAACGTGAGAAGTCTTATTGTTCAGGCGAGATCTGGGGTTGAACTTTTACCAGAGCTTTTAGGTTTAGTTAAAAAACAAAGTTATTTGGTTCTTTTCCAAAACAACAGCGAGTTAAGACCAACCGGCGGATTTATTGGTTCTTTTGGTCTTTTAACTTTTGAAGGGGGACAATTGGTTGATTTTGAAGTGAAAGATGTTTACAGCGCCGATGGTCAACTTAAAGGCCATGTTGAACCACCAGCAGATTTAAAAAAATACCTAGGTGAAGCTGGCTGGTATTTGCGAGATGCCAACTGGGATCCTGATTTTCCCTCCTCGGCCGCAAGAGCAGCTTGGTTTTTTGATAAAGAGACTGGACGTTCGGTCGATGGGGTGATTGGCATTGATTTAGTTTTGGCCCAAAAAATTCTTCAGGCAACGGGAGAGATTCAACTTCCTGATTACCAAGAAAAAATTAACGCCGATAATTTTTTTGAAAGAGCCGAGTATTATTCAGAGATTAATTTTTTCCCTGGTTCCACCCAGAAACAAGATTTCTTAGGGAGCGTGGTGCGGGTTTTGTTTGAGAAGATTAAACAAGGTGATGAAAAAATTTGGTTTAGCTTAATTAAAAGCCTTCAGCCGACTTTAAAAAGCAAAGATTTGTTAGTTTGGCTGAAAGATGATGAGGCGAATAAGATTTTAAGTAATTTGGGTTGGGGAGGAGAACTAAAGAATGTCAAATGTCCCGCCTTCGCCGAGGCTTCGGCGGGCAAGCAAGTCTTAAATGGAAAATGTCTTGGGGATTATTTGATGGTGGTTGAGGCTAATGTGGGGGTGAATAAAGCCAATTATTTTGTTAAAAGAAGTTTTTCTCATCAGGTTAAGTTTGGAGAAGAGGGAGAAGTCAAAGAGATTCTCCGTTTGGATTATCAAAATAATTCCAGCTCGGAAGCCTTTCCTGCCGGCCGCTATAAAAGTTACGTACGGATTTATACCCCCCTTAAAAGCGAATTGATGGCAATTAATATTAAAAATCCCCTCAATGGCGAAACGATAGCGGTTCAAGAAAAAGAGATTAAAGAAGAGCATGGCCGTCAGGTTTTTGGTTTTTTATTGGAAGTGCCGATTCAGGAAAATCGCTCAGTGGAGGTTGTTTATCGCCTCGGTGAAAAAATGGAAAAGGAGATGGAAAAATACCAGCTGGTTTTACAAAAGCAACCAGGGATTGAAGACCAAGCGTTTAGTTTCTGGGTAATTCCACCAGTCGGCGTCAGTGTTTTGTCTAAACAGATAAAGTCGAGCCAAGCTTCAGAAGGGGTTGTTTTTAATCCTCAATTTAATCAAGACTTAGTGTTTGAAATTAATTTGGTGAAATGATAAGATAAGACATTAAAATTAAAACCAATGGCAGTGAAAAAAGAAAAAATTAAATTAACGGTCGAAAAAAGAAAAATCACTGGTCGTAAGACAAAGACCTTACGCCGGGAGGGGGTTTTGCCCGCTAATATTTATGGCAAGAAAGAAAAATCGCTGTCTGTTCAGCTAGAAGCAAAATCTTTTTTGCCGGTTTTTAAAGAAGTTGGGGAAACCGGTTTAATCGAATTAAAAGTTGCCGACGAGAAAGAAGCCCGACCGGTTTTAATCCATAATGTGCAATTTCACCCGGTTGACGAGACGCCTCTCCATGTTGATTTTTATCAAGTTGACTTAAAAGAAAAAGTGACGACGAAAGTCCCGGTGGAGTTGATTGGTGAATCACTGGCGGTCAAAGATAAAATTGGCATTTTAATTCAACCCTTATCTGAAGTTGAGGTAGAAGCTTTACCGGCGGATTTACCGGAAAAAATTGAGGTTAATATTTCTGGCCTTAAAGCCATTAATGATGCCGTCGCGGTGTCTGATGTTAAATTGCCCGAGGGAGTTAAGGTTTTAACTGAAGAGAAAGAAGTTTTAGTCAAAATTGAACCTCTAGCTAAAGAAGAAGAGGTTGTTGTTCCACCTCCAGCGGAAGAAGAGGTTCCCACTGAAGGGGAAGTACCACCTGAGGAAGCTGCAAAAGAAGTTAAAGAAGAAAAGGGTGGTGAGGAAGAAAAACAGCCTAAGAAAACTAAGGAAGAGAAATAAGAACCTACCTTCGGCAGAACCTTGTTTTTCAAAAAATTTTCTTCAATTCTCTTGCTGGTTCGAAGTTGGGATCAATTTTCAGGGCTTTATTTAAATATTCTTTCGCTTTCTCATTTTCATAAATTTTATAATTTAAAATGGCCAATTGGAGATAACCGTCGCGGTAATTTGGTTTTTCTTGGACAATTTTTCCCCAAGCGTCAATCAGGCGTTGAATATCTTTCGGGTCGGCATAATGTTTTTTTTGCCATAATTCCTGAAGTTGAGAATTAGTTGTTTCTCCAAGAACTTTTTGGTTAACAAAATTGGTGGTTTGGAGATTTTGGGCCAGTAAAAGGGCTTGCTCTGCTTGCTCAAATTGATTATTATCTAACAACTCTTCCGCCAGAGCGAGATGGGTTTCAAAATCGTTGGGATTATTTAGAAGACGCCATTTTAAAATTTGAATTTCATTTTTCGGATAAAAAAAAGAACCAATTAATAAAAAAATAACGAGAGCAACTCCAGATGGTCCGCCCCAACGACTAGCTCTGGCTGCCAAAGGTTTACTTGTTCTCCGGATGAATTCGATTTTATTAACAACCCAATGAGAATTTTTCCCTTTAATATCTTTCTTTAACTTGGCCATTTAGAGATGATCAACGCCTCCTCCTCAAAAAATTCTTGATTTTTGGCTAGTTGCCAGATTTGTTCAGTCAAGAAAGGTATAAAAGGATGAAGAAGTTTTAAACTGGTTGATAGAACTTCCAAGAGAGTTGCCTGGGCTTCATCTCTTCTTTTTTTCGTCATTTCCAAATATTTATCACAAAAAGTATGCCAAAAGAATTGGTAGATAGTTTCTGCGGCTAAATCAAAGCGATAGCGCTTGATAAAACCTGTGACTTTCTTAACAATCTTATTTGTTTCTTCTAAAATCCAAGCGTCATCTTTATTTTGTTCTATGCTCTTTGTTCTATGCTCTTTATTCTGCAGATTTGTTAAAACAAATCTCGCTGCATTCCAAATTTTATTGGCAAAATTTCTCATTCCCTTAATTTTATTTTCTGATAATGAGGAGTCGGTTCCTGGCGCATTACCCATAACGAGGGCCATTCTTAAGGCATCAGCCCCATAATTTTTGACTGTCTCCATTGGATCAATGCTAGTTTCTGGTCGAGATTTACTCATTTTTTTACCAAAAACATCACGAACCATTCCGTGTAGGTAGACAGTTTCAAATGGTTTTTGCCCAGTGGCATAAAATCCGAGCATAATCATTCTAGCTACCCAGAAAAAGAGAATCTCATAGCCAGTTTCCATGACAGAGGTAGGGTAAAAGTATTGGAAATCTTGAGTATTTTCCAGCCAACCTAGAGTATTAAATGGCCATTGTCCTGAAGAAAACCAAGTGTCAAGAGTATCGGGATCACGAATTAAATTTTGGTTACCACATTCTGGACATTTTTGAGGGGTTTCAATAGAAACAATAATTTTTCCACAGCCTTTAGTTTCTGGAATTTTATTCATTTGTTTTTGTAATGGGCTAATGTTTTTACTGCCACAATACCAAACTGGTAGCTGATGCCCCCACCACAACTGTCTGGAAATACACCAATCTCTAATATTTTCCATCCAATTGAGATAAATCTTTTCAAAACGGTGAGGAATAATCTTGATTTTTTTCTTTTTAACTACCTCGATTGCTGCTTGAGTAAGTGGTTTAATCTCAATAAACCATTGGAGAGAAATTAGTGGTTCAATTATTGTTTTACAACGTTCACAATGACCCACTGAATGAGTGTAAGCTTCTTCTTTTTCTAAAAGACCTAATTTTTTCAAATCAGCCAGAATTCTTTTTCTTGCTTCCTTTACTTCTAAGCCAGCGTATCGGCCAGCCCTTTTTGCCATTTTGCCATTATAATTAATGACTTTAATACTGGCTAGTTTGTGTTGTCTCCCAATCTCAAAATCAACCGGATCATGGGCCGGGGTAATCTTAACCGCCCCTGTTCCAAATTTAGGATCAACGGTTTTATCAGCAATAATTGGAATCTCCCTATTTAATAAAGGTAAAATAACGATTTTACCAACTAAATTTTTATGGCGTTTATCTTTGGAATTGACCGCAACAGCGGTATCCCCAAGCATTGTTTCTGGGCGGGTGGTGGCGACAGTAACAAATTTTTCCCCGGATTGGAGAGGATACTTAATATACCAGAGTTTGCTTCTAGTTTCTTTATGTTGAACTTCTAAGTCAGAAAGAGCGGTTTGGCATCGAGGGCACCAGTTAATCATTCTTTCTGCTCGGTAGATTAAACCGTCAGTATAAAGTTTTTTAAAAGTGGCATAAATTGGCTCATCGAACTTTGGGTCAAGAGTGAAGGAATTTCTGGTCCAATCACAGGAGGCACCCATCATCCGCGTTTGATTTTCAATTATTTTTTTATTGTTTAAGGTAAATTTCATTACTTCGGTAAAGAATTTCTTTCGGCCCAAATCATAGCGAGTGAGGCCCTCTTTGGTTAATTTTTTTTCAAAACTTACCTGAGTGGCAATACTAGCATGGTCAGACCCTGGTAGATAAAGAGTCGGTTGCCCGAGCATTCGATGGTAGCGAATCATAATGTCCTCAATCGCGATGACTAAGCCATGGCCGACGTGAAGCGGTGCATTGGCATTTGGAGGAGGCATAATGATGGTAAATGGTTTTTTACCTTGAATAATTTTAGGAGTAAAATATTTTCCTTTCTCCCAGAATTGGTAAATTTCTTTTTCCGTTTTTTGTGGCTCGTAAGTTTTATTCATATTTAGATTCTTCATTTTATCATTTCTTCAATCTCGAGGCTAGAGTCAGTGTGAATTTTAGAAAAGGGGATGAGATGAAAATTAAAATAGGCGCAAGCAGCGACAAAAGTGGCGTTGTCAGTGCAAAGTTGGGGTTGGGGGATAAAAAGATTGTAGCCTAAAAGAGTTTTAGTTATTTTTTCTCTTAGCCGGGGGTTGGCAGTAACGCCGCCGGCCAAAAGAAGAGATTTGACTTGGTATTTTTTTGCCGCCCGGAGAGTTTTCTCCACCAAGACATCAGTAATGGCTTCCTGGATTTCATAAGCTAAAGCACTAACTAATTCAGAATTAAGTTTACCCTGAGGAACGGAGCGACGAAGGGCTGTTTTCAAGCCAGAGAAAGAAAAATCAAAATTTTCTTGCTCAATCATCGGCCGGGGAAGCTTAAAAGATAATTGCGAATTTTCTAATTTTCCAATTGCGAATTTTGAAGCGGCTTGGCTAATAGCCGGGCCACCAGGGTAACTTAAGCCTAAAAGCCGGGCACATTTATCAAAACACTCGCCGGCCGCATCATCCCGCGTCCCGCCTAACCATTTTATTTGGCGGTGATTTTTCATTAAAACCAAATCTGTATGTCCACCAGAAACCACCAAACCAATCGCCGGAAACTCCGGCTCTATGTTCTTTATTCTATATTCTTTATTCTCTGGCGTAAGCCAGTTAGCATAAAGGTGTGCCTGTAAATGATTAACAGGAATAATTGGTTTTTGCCAAACATAAGCCAAGGTTTTAGCGGTTTCTACCCCAACTAGAAGTGAGCCAATTAGACCTGGGCCAACAGTAACGGCAATAGCATCAATGAACTCTTTACCCAGAGCCTCTTTGATGACTGGAATAATACATTTTAATTGTTCCCGTGCTGCCACTTCTGGGATAATCCCGCCGGTTTTTTGATGAAGTTCAACTGAAGAAGCGACCATATTTGTTAAAATTTTTCTGCCATCTTCAACGACAGCCGCGGCCGTTTCATCACAACTGGTTTCAATTCCTAGAATTTTCATTTTATGGAGTAACTGGCCCTTTCAAAAAGATGGCTTGCCAAGGACGATAATTTGAATAGAAAGTTCTGTTTTGCAGAATTTCCCCGTTTCGTTCAACCTTGTAATCAAAAGCCACTTTAGCTCCCCAGGCTTTCCAGTCAACTTGTTTGACTTTTCCAGGTGGTAAAGTAGGGTCGTCTTGGTATAAATCGGGTGGCGGAGGAGCTTGGTCCCAGATTCTAGATTTGGAAATGGTGACTTTGCGCCCATCACTGGTCCCGTAAAGTTCAAAATTCAAACGACTATTTTTGGCGTCAATTTGGGTTTGAATTAAAATATGGGTAGGGGTATCATTTTTGATTTTTAAATCAGCCGTTGGGTCAAAAACAGTCGCGTCCAAACCGACATCAGAATTTTGTTCATAGTAGGCAACACGATAAGCATGGGCATGGCGTTCTAAAATAGGCAGTCCGGCATTAAGCATTGCCCGGAATAGAGTGGTGGAAACTTGGCAGACTCCACCGCCGTCACCTAAAATTGTTCGTCCTTCTTTGATAATGTAGGCTTCTTTGTAGCCAGTTAACTGAGAAACTTCACCCAGGCTTTGATTAAAGGAAAATGTTTCTCCTGGTGAAATTAGAATTCCATTTAACTTGGATGAAGCCAGTTGAATATTGTGAACCCTTGAAGAGATTGACCCCCGGAAATAAGAAATACCCCTACCGATAATTTCTTTGATGCCCAAATTATTAACATCGGCAGTTTTAATGTTGGGGGGCGTAGTAGTTGTTGGAAGTTCAAGGGTGATTTCCTTTTCTCCCTGCTCGAGTTTGGCTAAATTTTGGGCAATTAAATCGACTGTTTTCTTTTGGTCTAAATTTTCCCCTTCTTTGGCAGGACGAAATTCCACCACCTTTCCCCCTAAGAATTGAAAGGTAGCATTTTGCGGTGGGCGGTTAATGGAAGAAGCCAAGCCGGCTGACCAACTGGCAATTTTATCTTGGTCAAAACTGTTGGTGAAGGAAAGAAACTCGATTAAATCATCTTCCTTAAGCTCCCAGCTGGTTTCTTCATCGGCTACCAAAATCATTTTTTTGCCAAGAAATTTTTCGGCCCGCTGGCGGGTATTTTCAATTTGTTCAGGAGTTAACGTTGGTGAAATTTGAATGAGAGGTATTTGGATGGGTTCAAAATTGGCGGTTGATAATTGATGGTTAACTAAGGAGAGAAGTTGTCTTTTATTCAGTTCCTGTCCGTCTTTGCCTTGTTCGATGATAATCCGCGACTTTTCTCCAGAGGGTGTGGCGGTGGCCACTTTAATTGTTGGTTCAATGGTAGGAATATAAATTTGGGCAGAAATGGTGGCAATTTGACTTTCGAAGAGATTTTGATTGAAAGTATATTCCGGGTTGATATTAGTGCCTTTAAGCCAACTTCTAATTTTGCTTTGAAAATCGTTGAAAGTTTTTCCTTCCCGGCCGACTCGATAAGCTTTTCGCGCGGTGGCATTAGCTTGGTAGGTAAATTCAATTTTTGTCAAACCTAAATCCCATTTCTGCTTTTCCGTTTTTAACTCCAATTGGGGTTGAATTTGAGCGAGAGAAGCCTCAATGGTTTTGGTTGCCTGGGTTACAGTTTGATTGCCGACAGAATAGCCCAAGATTTTTACACCAGGATAAATTTTATGCCAGTAGGCCAAGTGATAACAAGCAAAGAGTAAAACCGCCAGAGCAATAAAACTTCCTACAAACCAGGTGATGAGTTTTTGAAACAAATTGCTCTTAGCTGAATTTGGACCTTGCACTTTTTTCTTCATTCTGTATATGATAACATCAGATTAATGCCTGACCAAAATCAATTTCCTAATCCTCTCGCAGAAAACCAAGATTCTCCTCCTGAGAATCAAAATTGGCCTCAAGAAACAACTAAGCCAGTTTTTAATACCGAGCCCAATCCGTCTCCGTCACCTAGCCCAGAAATAAATCCAGAACAAAGTAATTTTCAAGAAGTCAAACCGCCTTTAGAAACTACCAGTTTTAGTTTGGAAAGTCAACCACGGGGAGGTGGCCTGAAAAAAGTCTTGATGGTTTTTGTCGTTCTTTTAATTTTAGGTTTGGGAGGATTGGCTCTCTTTAAATTTGTTTTACCCAAAATTCAAAAACCTAAAGAAATTACCTTGCGTTATTGGGGTTTGTGGGAGCCGGCAAATGTTATGCAGGGCATTATTACCGATTGGCAAAAAGATCACCCTCAAGTCAAGATTGAATATACCCAGCAATCGCCTAAAGAATATCGAGAAAGATTACAATCGGCCCTAGCGCGCAACGAAGGTCCGGATCTTTTCCGTTTTCATATCACTTGGTTGCCTTTGTTGAAAAATGAACTTGAGGCTGTGCCGGCGGAAGTGATGAGTGCGGCCGAGTTTGAAAAAAATTTTTATCCGGTGGCCAAAGAAAATTTACGCTCTGGCTCGGCCTATCTGGGGCTGCCTTTAGAAATTGATACCCTAGCTTTGTTCTATAATCAACAAATTCTTCAAGCCGCCGGCAAAACACCACCGACTTCTTGGGACGAATTGAGGCAATTGGCCATTGATTTAACTACCCATGATGAGTCTGGTCGTCTTCAAACCGCCGGCGTGGCCTTGGGCACAACCACTAATGTTGACCATTGGTCAGATATTTTAGGCTTGATGATGTTACAAAATGGGGTTGATTTGGCTAAGCCCAACACCAAATTGGCCGAGGATGCTTTAACTTACTTTACTATCTTTAAAAATGCCGATCGGGTTTGGGATGAAACCTTACCGTCTTCCACAGCCGCTTTTGCCACTGGTAAAGTCGCGATGTATTTTGGTTATTCTTGGGATGTTTTTGAAATTAAAAATCTTAATCCCACCTTGGATTTTCGCATTGTCCCGGTGCCCCAATTACCAGGAACAGATTTGGCCTGGGCTTCTTTCTGGGTAGAGGGAGTAGCGAAAAAAAGCCAGCAGAAAAAAGAAGCCTGGGAATTTTTACAATTTTTATCCTCTCCCCAAACAATGCAAAAGCTCTACCAAAGCCAATCTCAAGTGCGTTTATTCGGCGAGCCTTACTCTCGAGTGGAGATGGCTAATCTTTTGACCAACAATGCTTTGGTCGCCCCCTTTATCAATCAGGCACCTAAGGCCAAAACTTGGTATTTATGCTCTCGGACTTATGATAATGGTCTCAATGACCGGATGATTAAATATTTTGAAGATGCGGTTAACACCGTTAACTCTGGGCAGCCAGTTCAAGAAGTTTTGGCCACAACTGAACAGGGTGTGAGTCAGCTACTTTCGCAATACGGATTAGGCAGTTATACCGTCAGATAGATGGAAAAACTTCAAAAAGCAATTCTTAAGACACTTGCCTATGCTGATGTTTTTGGCTATCCACTAATCTCCAAGGAACTTTACCGGTTTCTTATCGCTGATGAAGTTTTTAGTTCTGTTTCTTTTAGGAAGGTTTTTACGCGAATAAACGTGAATGAAAAGCGCCTGCCTGCTGGCAAGGCAGGAATTGACACGAATGGAAAATACTTTTTTCTCAGAGGACGGAAAGGGATTGTATCGTTGCGGAAAAAGCGAGAAAAATGGAGCCAAAACAAATTACAAATCGCCCAAAAGGTGGCCAAATGGTTAAAAACAATTCCTTTCATTAAAATGGTTGCTGTGACTGGCAATTTAGCCATGAATAATTCAGATAAAGATGATGATATTGATTTGTTAATCATTACTGGCAAGAATCGTTTGTGGCTAACCAGATTTTTAACGGTTTTGCTGGTAGAATTAGTGGCTAACCGCCGTCGGCCTGGTGATAAAGATGTTGAAGACAAAATTTGTTTAAATATGTTTTTAGCTGAAGATTGTTTACGAGTTCCCGAAAAAGAGCAAGATTTGTTTTCCGCCCATGAGGTTTGCCAGCTAAAACCGATTTGGTCTAAAGATAATGTTTATCAGGAATTTATAACTCAAAACCAATGGTATCAAAAATTCTTGCCAAATTGGAAACCATAGCCAGACGGATTCAATTGAAATATATGTCTTCTCATCGGACGACTGAAGTGGTTGAACCCGGTCGGATTCTTTTCCATCCCCAAGACTGTCGGAAACGGATTATGTTAGAATACGAAAAAAGACTAAAAAAGTTAGGAATTAAAAAATAGATGAATAATGTTTGGGGCGCTCCTTTAATCAGTGTTTTTATCATCAGCCTGCTTTCCTTTGTCGGGCTTTTGTTTTTGGCTTTCAAAAAGGAAATACTGCAAAAACTTTTGCTTTTTTTAGTCAGTTTTGCCACCGGCGGCTTGCTGGGCGGGGCTTTTTTGCATTTGCTGCCGGAAGCCGCAGAAGAACTAGGTTTAGGTTGGAATTTTTCGCTGATGACTTTAGGTGGGATTTTGGCTTTTTTTATTTTGGAGAAATTTATCTTCTGGCGCCACTGTCATATTCCGACCTCGAAAACTCATCCCCATCCAGTGGTTTTTATGAATTTAGTTGGTGATGGTTTCCATAATTTATTAGATGGAGTAATGATCGCTGCCAGCTTTATGATTGATTTTTCTTTAGGTTTAGCGACGACCTTAGCGGTTTTGATTCACGAAATCCCTCAAGAAATCGGGGATTTTGGGGTTTTAGTTTATGGCGGTTTTAGTAAAGTCAAAGCCTTGCTTTTTAATTTCGCCTCAGGTTTGGTCGCAGTTTTCGGCGCGGTTTTGACTCTTACTTTGGGAGTAAAATTCACAAACCTGATTCCCTTATTGATTCCTTTTACTGCTGGGGGTTTTATTTATATTGCCAGTTCGGATTTAATCCCTGAACTTCATAAAGAAACTAATCTTTTAAAATCAGGGGTTCAACTTTTAGGTTTGCTTTTAGGCATTGGCTTGATGCTTCTTTTGACTTTTAATGAATAGCTTCGATTGAAAAAAATTTCTTTTTTTATCGACTTGACAAAATAATAATGATTAAGTATTATGAATATGTATTCATAATATAGATAGGAAAGGAGGTGAAAAACAATGCCAGGATTTGATAGAACCGGTCCTAGAGGTGTAGGCCCAATGACTGGCCGAGGTTTCGGTCCTTGCGGTTTGGGTTTGGGTTGGCGACGCCAATTCGGTCCAGGTCGAGGGATGGGAAGATATTTTGGCTGGAATTGGCCAGAAACTCCCAAAGAACAGAAAGAAGCTTTGGCTGAATATAAAAAGGCCTTGGAAGAAGAGTTGGAAGATGTTAAAAAAGAAGAAGAGGAATTAAAATAAAGAATGACCAGACCCAGAAGGCCGCGCTGTTTGCGCTTTAAGCCAAGCGTTTATTATTTTAAACCTCAAGGCATTCCCTTGCGGATGCTGGAGGAGATTGTTCTGTTGCCTGACGAGCTTGAGGCTTTAAAGCTTTATGAAGTTGATGGATTAGGGCAAATTGAAGCGGCTGGGAAAATGAAAATCTCTCAGCCGACTTTTGCCCGCACTTTAGAATCAGCCCAGAAAAAAACAGCCCAAGCGATTATTAAAGGGAAAGCTATCAGGATTGAGAAATAATCTCCTCTTGACCCCGTCTATCTTACCGTTCGCCTTTAGATACTATTCATATACGGCTCACGGTGCGATTTTAACGGGGTCTGCGGGGCGTTTAAATTGCAGAGCAATTTATTCCGCCCCTTGACAAAAAACTCTTTAGCTTTTAAAATAGCACTTGTTGTTGTTGACTGACAACAACTTTTTTATCTTGAGTAGAATCGAAAGATGCCAAAAGAAAAAAATATTAGTTCTTTGCCTAAATTAAAACCCATGCCGGGCTATGTTTTGATTGAACCAGTGGAATTGGAAAAGAAAACCGCGGCCGGTATTGTTCTTCCTGATACTCATGATGAAAAATCGCAAAAAGGCAAAGTCATTGCCTTGGGTGGGCCACAAACAACTGATTCTGGTCGCAAAATTGAACCTAATTTTAGGGTTGGTGACGTCGTTATTTACAAAAAATGGGGTGGCGATGAAGTTAAATTCGGCGTTTCTGGTCAGGAATATATTTTTGTGAAATTTGAAGATATACTGGCGAAAATAGGGTAAAAGAACAGGAGAACTGGAGAGCAGGAATTTATTTATTTCTACTCTTCTACTCTTTTACTCTCTCGCTCTAAATCATGGCTAAACAAATCGTTTATTCAGCTGAAGCTCGAGAGAAATTAAAAAAAGGTATTGATGCCGTGGCGAAAGCTGTGGGTACTACCTTGGGGCCGAAAGGTCGCAATGTCGCTTTGGACAAAAAATGGGGAGCTCCCTCAGTGGTTCATGATGGTGTTTCCGTGGCCAAGGAAATTGAGCTTGAAGAGCCTTTTGAAAATATGGGAGCCCAATTGATTAAAGAAGCGGCAGACAAGACTAATGATGTCACTGGCGATGGAACAACGACCGCGACGATTTTAGCTCAAGCCATTGTTAATGAAGGCATTAAAAATCTCACCGCTGGCGCCAACCCGATGATTTTAAACAAAGGGATTGAAAAAGCTGCGACTCAAGTTTTAGATTCCATTAAAAAACAGGCTCATCCGGTTAAAGATAACTCTGATAAAATTACCCAAGTTGCCACCATTTCTGCCCAAAACGAAGAAATCGGCAACAAAATTGCCGAAGCCCTGAAAAGGGTTGGCTCAAACGGCGTGGTGACGGTTGAGGAAGGTAAGGGCTTAGAACTAGTGATTGATTACAAAGAAGGCATGGAATTTGACAAAGGCTACACTTCCGCTTACTTTATTACCAATCCGGACACCATGGAAGCGACGATTGAGGATGCCTACATTCTTTTAACCGACAAGAAAATCTCTTCCATTCAAGAATTATTGCCTTTCTTGGAAAAATTGGTCAAGGTTTCCAAAAATTTAGTGATTATTGCTGATGAAGTTGACGGCGAAGCCCTGGCCACGATAGTTGTTAACAAATTAAGAGGAACTTTCAATGTTTTGGCGGTTGAAGCCCCTGGTTTTGGTGACCGCAGAAAAGAAATGCTTCAGGATATTGCTATTTTAGCCGGCGGGACAGTGATTTCCCAAGACGTCGGTCGTAAATTGGAAGATGTAACTTTGGAAGATTTGGGTCAGGCCGACCGAGTGACGGCTGATAAAGATAATACGGTGATTGTTGGTGGCAAAGGAGAGAAAAAATTAATTGATGGTAGAATTAAACAAATCAAAACTGAGTTAGAAAGAACAACTTCGGATTTTGACAAAGAGAAATTGGAGGAAAGATTAGCCAAGCTTTCCGGAGGTGTAGCGGTCATTGAAGTCGGCGCAGCCACGGAAACCGAGATGAAGGAAAAACAGGAAAGGGTTAAAGATGCGGTATCAGCCACCAAGGCGGCGATTGAGGAAGGCATTGTATCTGGTGGTGGTGTGGTTTTACTGACTGCAGCCAAAAATATTGATTTTAAAGGGTTGACAGGTGATGAACTGACTGGGGCCAAGATTGTCCAAAAAGCGATGGAATCACCGATGAAACTTTTGGCGGAAAATGCCGGTGAAGACGGAAATGTGGTGGTGGCTAATGTTCGCAAGAACCAGGAGGGTGTGGGTTTTAATGTTTTGACCGGAGAATATGTGGACATGATTAAAGCCGGGATTATTGATCCGGCCAAAGTGACCAGAACCGCGCTTCAAAATGCGGTGTCCGTGGCGACCATGATTTTAACGACTGAATGTTTGGTGACTGATCTGCCGGAAAAAGAAAAAGAATCTATGGGCGGCGCCATGCCCGGTGGAATGGGAATGTAAACTCTCGTGGTTATGAAAGAAAAAGAAAGAAAACCACAAAATCTTCAGGAATGTACTTTGTGTTTTTTGGTCAAAGAAGACAAAATTCTTTTAGCGATGAAGAAAAGAGGTTTTGGGAAGGGCAAATGGAATGGAATTGGTGGAAAAGTTAAAGAAGGAGAAAATGTTGAGCAGGCTTTGGTAAGGGAAACTTTTGAGGAAATAGGAGTAAAGCCAATGAATTTCAAAAAAGTAGCAGTTTTAGACTTTCTTTTCCCTGAGGCGCCTGAAGACATAAATTGGAATCAACAAGTCAATGTTTTTTTAGTTGAGGAGTGGGAAGGGGAACCAACAGAGTCGGAAGAAATGAAGCCTCAATGGTTTTCTGTTGATAAGCTTCCTTTTGAATCAATGTGGAATGATGATCCTTTATGGCTCCCTAGAGTTTTAAAAGGAGAAATTCTTAAGTGTGAATTTACCTTTGCTTCAGACCAAGAAACAATTAAAAATTATGCCATTAAAAAAGCCACCTAAGATAGGAAGTTGTAATTTTTCAATTACAAATACCTAAATTAGATGGCCTTCATTCTTTCATTCAGATTTTACTCTAATGATGATTTTAGTTTTTGACGCTCGGCCTTTCTCCAATCATCGGGCGGTATGGATAATGGGTTAACCATTGGAACAACTACATTGCCTAAGGGGATTTCATATTCACCATGATTGATACAAAAAAAATTCGTGTCCCCTTGTTTGGATCATCTCTGATTAGAGTCACATCGGGATAATAACAGCCGCACTTTTCAACCTCCTGACCTTTAAAATAAGGACCGGACATTTTTATTCTCTATTCTTTTTTCTTTCTTCCTTAATGGCTTTAAGTAAAATAATTAGGGCGTGTTCTGCATCTTCCTTAAGCATTTTTTTCTCTCCTTCTGATAGCTTTGGCTTGGCTGTTTCGCCATAAAATTCCAGAACCACTTCATCTCCAAACAATTCCTTTAATTCCTCTGGTATCTCACATTCAATTTGGAGATTCATTCGCTTAAGTTCTTTAGATCCCTTAGCCATAGTTAAACTCGACCTCCTACCATTTTTATTTAAAGGTGCTTTACCCAATTCTCATTAGGTAAAAACTGAATATATTTAAAAGCATTGCGTGAGAGTTAAAAAAATTGCGTTTTAACTATCAAACCCTCGCACTTTGCTGAATTGGGTAAATATAGCAAAATCAACCCACAAAGTCAATCTTATAGGTTCTTATTTCGAAGAAACAAGGTTCTGCCAAAGGCAGGTTCTTATCTAAGAATTTGAAGCGGGTTGAAAGTTTGGCCGTTGTCGTAGACCTCCAAATGAAGGTGAGAACCAGTTGACCAGCCAGTAGAACCAACGGTACCTAAAACGGTATTTTTATCCACATCTTGGCCAGTCTGAACGACCACCCTACCTAAGTGAGCATATAAAGATTTGAACCCAGAGCCATGGTTAACAGTGACATGGTTGCCGTAAGAGAAACGGCTATAGAAAACAGCTTCAACTGTTCCATCCATTACCGGATAGACAGGGTTACCCAAAGCTCCATTTAAATCCACCCCACGGTGAAACCCGGAGTAGCCTTGGGTGACTTCAAGAGAATCAAGGGGAACACGAACAGAACTTTCCGTAGTTAATTGAACCACCTGCGCGGTTAAAGCCACGGTTTCTTGAGCTTGGGTTTGATTGAAGGCGGAAATGGGAGCACTGACCACACCGGTGAATAGGACCACGGCGGCCAGATTGAACCCAAAAATCTTTTTAATACTCTTTTGTTCAAAGAATTTTCTTAAAGACTTTTTGGCATGTTTGTAAGTCATATTGTGGGTTAATTTAGCCCACAAAAAAATCCTCCTACGATAGGAGGATTTGGCTTATGGTACCAAAAAATTCTCAAAAAGTCAAGTTTTACAGTGCGTAACAAGTTTTGAGGCGCGAGGGGGAATCGAACCCCCGCATCGAGGTTTTGCAGACCCCAGCGTTTCCACTTCGCCATCGCGCCGTGTTTAAAATTTTATCATTCCTTACTCTTTTTGACAAATGATGATAGATTATGATATCCTTATTCATCTTATGAAGAAAAAAGGGTTGATGATTGTTGTTGGGGTTTTGGTTTTAGTTTTAATCGGCCTGATTGTGAGAAGCAAATTTTTTGGTCGTCAAGGGCCAGGCGCTCTTCAAGTTTCTGCTACCCCCCGGGCTACCGTTTTTATTGATGGGACCCAAGCCGGGATGACGCCTTTTTTTAATGATAAAGTAAAAGCCGGCGAACATATCATTAAATTAGTTCCCGAATCAACCACTGATAGCCTTATTTCCTGGGAAGGGAAAGTTAATTTATTGCCGGGAATCATTACCGCCATCAATCGAACTTTAGGTAGTAGTGAATCAGTTTCTTCCGGTGAAATGATTAGTTTAGAAAAAATCGGTCGCAAGGATAAATCTTCTTTGGCCGTGGTTTCGATACCCGATCAGGCTGTGGTTAAAGTTAACGGTGAACCAAAAGGTTTTACGCCTTTAACGATTGATGATTTAGCCCCAGCTGACTATCAGGTAACGATCAGTAGTTCTGGCTATGAGGAAAGAAGTGTTTCGGCCCACGCTGTAGGCGGTTATAAATTAATTATTAATGTTCAATTGGCACAAAAAATAGAAGGCATCGAGCAAGCCACTCCAAGCGGTGAGCTTAAGGAAGGCAAGACAACGCCCACGCCTAGCCCAAAAACAACAACTACCCCCACGCCAAAAGTCACGCCCAAGGTTGAAGCCACCCCTCCGGCTAAGCCTTATGTAAAGGTAAAAGATACTCCAACTGGCTTTTTGCGAGTGAGAATGGGTCCTTCGACTTCAGCGACTGAAGCCGCCAAGATTAATCCTGGCGAAATGTATCCTTATTTAAATGAAGAAGATAGTGGTTGGTTGAAGATTGAATACGAAACTGATAAAGAAGGTTGGGTTTCCGGAGTTTATGTAGATTTGGTTAAGTAAGGCGTTTACTTCTGATTTTTAAAATTCCCAAAAAAACAAAAATAATTACACTGATAATTAGTATGGCGTATTCGCCGGCGTAATTTGGTTCTTGTCCGGTGGTGATATCATCCAAGGCCGCCCAATCTAAAGCAATCAGAAATAGTATGACCCCAATTAATAATATTTTTTTCACAGTACTATTCTTCGACATCTTTCTGGCCCAGCTTTAAAATCTCGGTATTATCAAAATAAGGGGTCATTAATCCCTTTTTCCAGTTCCAACCATGATAAACAGCCCTTACCATTTTACCAACATCTCCATGTGTAACTAGCAAAACATTTTTCCCTTTGTGCATTTTTCTCATCTGGTTAACTAAGCTGGCTGCTCTTTCAAAAAGAGTAGAGAAATTTTCTACCCCCTCTGCTTCTAAAAAATATGTAACCCTATCGGTTTTCAGTAACTTTTTAGAGTATAGAGAAATGTTTTTAACTGGCTTACCGGTAAGAACGCCAAAGTTCCGTTCTATTAGATTAGGATGAATTCTAACTTTCAGGCTACTTTTCAGCTGTTTCGTTATTATTTCTGCAGTTTCTCTAGCTCTTTTAAGTGGAGAAGAGTAGATGATATTAATATTGTCATCCTGGAGCTTTTTGGCAACCAGTTTAGCCTGTTTCCTGCCTAATATAGTAAGGGGTTTATCCCTATGACCATTTAAAATATTATTAGCATTATCTTCATCTTGTCCGTGTCTAACTAAAATTAGATTAACTTCTTGTTGCATAAGTTGATTTTATCTAATTTCTCTCATTAACCAATTGAAGTATGGTTTGTTAACCTTATCGACTTTTATCGAAAAAATGCAAGGGATTTTATAAGAATGGATTTTAGTCACGGTTTTTTCTATTTCTTTAAATTTCTTCTCAAGGGTTTTAACAATTAATACCACCTCTTTGCCCTCGCAAAGTTTGCCTTTCTTTGGTGGCCACCAAGAGATGGAAGTCATGTTCTCAAAAATATTCACACAGGTACAAAGTCTTTTTTTCAAAAGATTTTTACCTATCCCCTTGGCTTGTTTTAGTGATTCGCAGGTTATATAAATAATAATCATATTCTTTCTGATTTTACCACGAAGCACAGGATGTTATACTAATATTAATTGATAGTTTAGAAAGGGGGTGAAAAAAATGATTGGATATGTTGATAATATTGAAGCCAAAACTTTAACTAATACTTTCTTTCGCGAGGTCCTTTTTACTGGTAAGTATAGCCAATTGGTGGTGATGTCGCTTTTACCCAATGAAGAAATTGGCATGGAGACTCACCCGACAGTTGACCAGTTTTTTAGAGTTGAAAAAGGCCAAGGAAAAGTGATTATGAACGGTGAAGAACATGAGATTAAAGATGGGAGTGCGATTGTGGTTCCAGCCGGAGCCGAACATAATGTCATTAACACTTCCGCCAGCGAAGAATTGAAGCTTTATACTATTTATTCACCACCTAATCACCCTGACAAAAAGATTCACCGGACCAAAGCGGAAGCAACGGCTGATGAGGAAGACCACGTTTAGATTAGGCCTTCACCCCGTAGATAATGAAGATAACAAATAAACCCCAAATGATGACGGTAGCTAAAAGTGGTCCGTCGGATAAGAGAACTTTTTCTGGCGATTCGGCCCGCTCACCCTGGTAGACAATATTCATATAACGCATGACTCCGTAGATAACAAAAGGGATGGTGGTCATGAGCCATTTATTAATACCGGCCAAGGTTAAAGGCAGTTTAGCCAAAATAGGGGCTGTTCCGACAATCGGCGGAGGGGCAAAGAAGGTAAAGAGAGCATAAACTAGCCAAGTTGCATTGGCGAACATGGAAAGATAAGCATCTAGTAAATCATTGGTATAAAAAGTTAAAGTTTTACGATGGTGGGGGGCCATTTCTTGTAAAAAAGCCAATTCCGCCCTTCTTTTACCCACAGATAAGAACAAAGCTAAAGAAACGACACAAAGCAAAAACCAAACATTCATATGGACATTGATGGCAAAGGCCCCAGCATAGACTCTTAAAATAAAGCCACTGGCAATAATCAGAACGTCTATAATAATAATGTTTTTAAGATAAAAGGTATAGCCAAGTTGTAAAACTAGATAAGTTAAAAGAGTGAAGAAAAAGAAAAAGCCCAAACTGAATGATAAAGACAAGGAGAGAAAAATTCCCAAGATAGCGATAAACAAGGCCACGGGGAGAGGTATTTTACCTGAGGCAATCGGGCGATTTTTTTTAAGGGGATGGAGGCGGTCGTTAGGCAAATCGATAATGTCGTTGATTAAGTATAAAGAGGAAGTGGCCATGGAAAAAATGACCACCGCCCAGACAATCGTCCCAAAATTTTTACCGACAAAAAGATTTCCAGAAAAGATTAGAGGGGCAAAAAGACTTAAGTTTTTAAGCGTTTGCCGCGGTCGGATCGATTTAAATAAGTTGAAAAGAAATTGAACCATAAAAGCAAGATGCCAATAATGAGCAGCAACATGACCATTGTATAAAATTTTTGCAGGCTGCGCAAATTCAAAGCTAAAATTCCCAATAAGGCGGTGATTCCCCAATAAAAAAGAGCCGTTCTTCTTTTCCCCCAGTGCCATTCATCTAAAAGTTTATGGTGAAGGTGACCTCTGTCGCCCCAGACTGGCGAACGGCCCGTTGTCACCCGGCGGATAATGGAATAAACAGCATCGATGAAGGGAATACCCAAAACCACCAGGAGTGTCCCGATTTTGGTGGTGGATAAGATGGCTAAAACCGCCAAAAGAAAACCCGCCAAGGTTCCTCCACCGAAACCTGGCATAATTTTTTGGGGGTAGAAATTGTAGGGCAAAAAACCTAAAAAGGCGCCAGCTGTTACCGCCGCCAAAATTGTCACCGGCCATTGGGTAATATCGGCCGAGAAACGGAAAGCTAAAAAGCCGATGGTTAAGGCGGCCACCACAACAATACCTGGAAGTTGTCCATCAAAACCAGCTGACCAGTTGGTAATATTGGCAAGAAAGCTAATCCACAAGAGGGCAAGTAAAATGGCCAGAATTTGGTTGAAATGGATGATATCACCGCCTAGGGGGTTGGTGATAAAAAAGATGCGAATACCGGAAATCACGACCAAAAAGGCCGCTAAAAAACAGCCAATGAGCCTTAAATAAGGATTAAGGTCATGTTTATCATCCAAAATGCCTAAGATTAGTAAAATGGTGGCTCCACCCAAGATGCCTAAAAGATAGCGATCGAGAGGCAGAAAAATAACACTCCCAACTACTAAGGCTAGCCAAAGAGGAATCACCCCGGCCCGAGGGACAGTCTTCTGATGAAGCTTAGCCGGATGTTTTCTTTTGGTTGGGTCATCAACTAAACCAAATTTCCAAGCCAGCTTAATGGTTAAAGGAGTGGTGAGTAAAGCGACCAAAAAGGCCACAACCAATGGCAAGATGATAAGTTTAATTAAAATCATGGCTAAATGGCTAATCTAATAATTTGAATAAGCGTAATTAAAGACAAGAAATTAAAAACCAAAATGATGCTAATTAAAATTTGATTGATGAGTTTTTCGCCTTTTGGGACAAAAGAAAGGACAAACAAATTGACAAAAAAGACCAACAAACCCAAACCAGGTAAAATAAAAAGATTGGCAGGGTGAACGAGTTGTTCTTCACCCCAGGGGCGAGAGTAAAAAAGTGGTAATTGGGGTGGCAAAAAGGTCCAGGTAATGATAATTAAAAGAACCTCAATAAGCCAAATGATAATGGCCAATTGGAAAATTTGTTTCAAACCCTGGCTTTCAAAAGAAGGAATTAATTTCATATTTGGTGGTGGCAGACCTAAATAATTTTATCATAACCGGGAGATTTTCGGGAGACGATAGAAAATTTCCATATTGCCTATTTGTTGAAAAGGAACATAGTTATTTTCGATAAAATCTTGCAATTGAGGAAAAGAGGCTTTTTCGTCCTGAGCCCAAACCAACCAACGAGGCGGGGATTGCTTGAGGTTATTCACGGTTTCTTCATAGCTATGAAGATCGATAATATGGTAAGAAACTGTGTAGCGGCCGACAGGCAGACGATGAGTGAGGGCATAAATTGAGGGTTTTACTCCCCAGATAAAAATTTTTTCTTGAAGCTCAGAATGACTTCTTAAGAAAACCGCTGTTTGGTAAAGAGAACTAGTTTGATGGTCGGAATAATTCAAATACTCTTGGCGAGATTTAATTTTAAAAGCAAATTGATAAAAATTTTTAAAGTAAGGGAAATTAGGGTAATACCAAAAATGAAAACTGACAAAAACCCAGATAAGAATCAGAATGAAGTAAATTGGCAGTGGTTTTAACCAGATTTTTGTTTTTGGCAAGTTTAATAGGCCAAAGGAAAGCGAAAAAGCTGGCAAAACTTGAAGCAGATAGTGAGGATAAGGACGCGCTGATAGAAGGGCGGCAAAAAGGGAAGTAAAGAACCAAAGGATAATTGTTTTGAATGGCAAAGAGATTTTTTGGCGCAACAGAAAAAGAAGCAAAATAATCAGAAGCAATAAACCACCTCTGACTAAAAGACCGATGGGCAAACTACTGACTTTACTGGCCTGATTTCCCCAAGAGGAAAGATAGGGTAGATTTTGGAAAAAAGCCGCCTGCAGATATAACATGAGAGAATTTTTAAAGCCGAAATAGATGAAAGTGATAATAATGGGGATAAGAAAACCGACCAGTAAGAATAAGAAGCGAGAAAGAATAACTTTGAAACTTTTTTGATCGGTAAAAAGAAGACAAACCAGCAAAGCCGCCAAGAAATCAAAGATGGCCGGGATTTTAAAAAGAACGGCCAAGCAAAAAAGAATACCGGCTAAAAACCAAGTGAAGGTAAATTTAGATTTAGTCTTTGCTTGCCCCAAAAATTTTAAGATTAGATAAAAACCAACGATGGTTGGCAGTAGCATAAAGTTTTCGGCATTAGCGATATTGCCCTCAAAAGTAGGTAGGCTGGTTAAAATCGCAAAAACACTGGTGGAAAGAAGAACTGAGAATCGGTTTTTGGCGAAAAGAAATTGTGCCAGTCGGTAAAAAACAAAAATAGTAGCCAAGCTCCAGGCAAGAAGAAGGAGGCGGTAGTTGAAAAAACTTCCAGAAAAAGCCGCCAAAAGGTAAATTAAAGGAGGTTTGTTGTCGTGAATATCGCGATAAAGTACTAAGCCCCTTCTTATGGCTTGTCCCAGGGTTAGATAGATGCCTTCGTCGGCATAGGTGAAAGGTTCGAATAAAGAAGGAAGACGCAGTAAAAAAACCAGAACAAGAAGAAGCCAAGGCCAACAAGTGAAAAAAATTTTTTTAATCCCTTTACCGTTCATCATGGGCAGTTATTTTTTCTATTTTCTACAACTTTTCTGTCACTTTATATTCCAGTCTTTTGCCGATCATCAATCTTGTTTGAGAGTCAATCGCCGGGAGGACTGCCATAAACAAAGCGGCGACGGGCATTAAAACCCATTGGATGTTTTCCCAAAGCGGATATAAACGCGAGGCTTCTTTTCTAGCTAGTTTGGGCCGAATGAGGCGATCAAGGATAATCATAATGACCAGGAAAATTAAACAGGTGCTTAAGATATATTGGGAAATCCGTGGTAAATTATAACTTAAAGCCGTTTGGCGGAAAAAAGGATTAACCAGAGCTGGCAGCCAGGCTCCTAAGGTTAAGATAAACCAGTTGGTTGACCAAAGCAGGTGGCTTTCGATGACTTTATAGACCCGGAAGAATTTAGTCAAAAGAGGAATTTCTGGGTGTTTTAAAGCTTGTTTGATGGCATAAGGAATGTCAGTCGCCCCCCAGGCATGACGTTTGCATTGCTGATATCGGTTTTTTAAAGCTGAAAGATAAGTTTTCCCTTCAGGGGCATCGATGCTGGTGGGTAAAAAGATAGGCTCGACTTCAACCAACCCCTTTTTAGCAAAAAAGGATTGTAAAAAGATATGCCAATCTTCAGGGATAATATCCGTATCCCAATACCCAACGTCATCAAGCAGTTTTAAAGAAGTGGAGTAACTAGAGTAATTAAAAAACAATCCACCCGGTTCTTGGATACTAGAGAGATACCCAACATTGCTTAAAGTGCCGGTGATGCGGATGAAAGCAGGTACCCGCCAATAGTTGTTATACCAGCAGATAGGTGACTGCCAAAAGCGTAAATAGCGATTTTGATTCAAGGCAAAATGATAAGTTAAAGCCGAAAAATATTTGGGGTGGAAATGGGCGTCGGCATCGCAGCTGGTGATAGTGATTTTATTGATATCTAAACCCTCGTTGTCAATCAGGATTTTTCTGATTTCTTTGGCCGCCCAGGCCTCATTAGAGGCTTTCCCTTTGATTTCTCCCACGATGCCGTCAGGGTGAAAAATAGCTACTAGTTTGCCAAATTGACCCTTGAATTGTTGAAGCAACTCTTCAGCACGCTGATGGGAATCAGCGGCTCTTTCCTCCATGGCTAAAACCACGACCAATTGTTTTTTGTCAATGTCTTTTTGGTGACTTAAAACTTCCAGGGTTGCGCCAAGGGTTTTAACCGATTCGTTGTAATTGGGAATAATAATAATGTTTTTAATTTCCCTCCAGGGGAATGAGTTTTTCTTTTTATCTTGCTGGCATTTTTTAAACCAGTTGGTTTTTTCGTTGCGGCGAATTTTGATATAACCCCTAACGCCTAAAATACCGCCTTGAAAGGAACGATAAAACCAGTAAACCAAAAAAGCGATGGTGAAATAAGCGACTATCCGAGGAATAAAAAAAGCGCCCCATAACGGGAAAAGAATAAACAACCAGGCAGTGCTTCCTGGCAGAATTTCCAGTAATCTTTGAATTTTCCTATCGTGTTTTTCCAAAAAACGTTGCATGAGTATTTTTCGTAACGATTTTCGCTAATTGATTAAGAGTCAGGCCTTTTAGTTTAGCTAAAAATTCAGCTATTATTTTAACATTTTTCGGTTCATTTCGCCAGAAAGAAGCCGAATAGGCTTCATTTCTCAAACCACGATAAGGTTCGGGTGAAAGAAAGGGGCAATCAGTCTCCAATAAAATTTTTTCCAAGGGGATGAGCTTGGTCACATTCTGTAGACCACTGTCGTAGGTCAGATTGCCGTCAAGGCCAAAATAAAAACCAATTTCCTCGACTTTTTTAATGTCGCTTTTGCCGCCGGAATAACAATGAAAAACACCGGCCAACTTTCCTTTTGAAGAATTAAGATATCTTTTTAGGATGAAAAGGACTTCATCAAAAGCCTTGCGGGAATGAACTAAAATCGGCAAATTTAGATCTAAGGCTAGCTCAATCTGCTTTTCAAAAAGAAAAATTTGTTCCTTTTCTGAGCGGTCTTTTTCTTTTGGTGGAGCTGGAGAAAAATCAATCCCGCATTCGCCAATGGCAATAACTTCGCTGTTTTTGGCCAATTTCTTTAACTGCTCTATCTGCTCTTTTAGTGAAAGCTTTTCTTGAAAGTCGGTTTGGTGGGGGTGGATACCCACGGCGGCGTAAATAGTGCTTGGATATTTTTTGGCGATTTCAATAGCTTTAACTGAATCAGCAATGTTACTACTAACACAGATAATTTTAGTTACCCCATTTTTGACAGACCGGTCAATTACCTTATCCAGGTCATTTTTATAGTCAGGAAAATTAAGATGGGCGTGGGTATCAATCAGATTAAAATTCATGGAGTCCTTTAATTAGAATTACATTATCTTTTTCTAAAAAAATGAATCTAAAATTTGCCTTTTCAAGAATTTTAAGGATTGGTTCAAGCTGGTTTTCGGGATTAGTTTTGGGCGTTTCGTGATATTCCAAAATTATGTTTTTGACCAGACTAAGTTTTTTGGCAGATTCGTGAATGACTTTTCCCTCAACCCCTTCAACATCTATTTTTAAAAGATCCACTGGGATGGTTAAAAAACGAGAAAGTTTAACAGCCTGAACAAGAATAGACGTAGGCGGTTTTCGACTACCCCAAATATTTTCAATTAAAGAATCTCCCCATGTCCAGGGAATTTTACTGGTTGAATCGATGTAAAGCGACTTTTTACCCTCTTTATCCCAGACAGCAGTTTCAATGACTTTGACGTTTTTTAAGTGATTGGCTTTGATATTCAATCGTAAAAGTTTAGCCGTATTGGGATTAGGTTCAAAGGCTATTATTTTAGCTTTGGGGTATTTGCTTTTGAAATAAATTATGGCCAAACCAATATGAGCACCAACATCAAAAATAAAGGGTTTGGGATTGTTTAAATCTATTTGGTACTCCCCCTTTTTAAAAATATTTTTCCACAATCTCTCGAATTCTTCTTTATTATTGAAATAAAATAATAGTCCATTTCGTTTTAGGCTTTTAATTTTCATTTCAGACACAGGGAGGATTGGTCTTTCAATCTTCATTTTAGCCGCGGAAAAAGCGGTACTTCAGATTTAATTTTCGGCCCCTGGAATTGAGCTTTAATTTTTTCGGCAGTTTCGGGAAGGAAGGGAGTTAAGGGGCTGGCAATTTCTTGAACTTTCTTGACTAAATTTTGTAAAACCTTGTCCAATTCATTTCCATTAAGTAGCCAAGGTTTGTTTTGGTCAAGATAATGATCAGCCTCCGAAATTTTCTTCCAAAGATATTTAAGTGCTTCATCAAAACGATATTCATTTAAAAATTGATTTAGTTCACTCCAATGAATTAATTCATTGGAGTTTTGAGGTTCAAAGTTAGAGTGTTCGCAGAGCTTGGCGACACGAGCGACTAAATTACCCAAACCATTAGCTAAATCGGCATTATAAGCATTTTTAAATTTTTCAATAGTAAAATCACTGTCTTCCCACGGATGAATTTTTGCCAATAGGTAATATCGAACCGCGTCCGTTCCGTATTGAGAAACCAGCTCAAACGGGTTGATAATGTTACCTAAACTCTTGCTTATCTTTTGTCCGTTGACAGTTATAAAGCCGTGGATAAAAACTTGTTTCGAGTTAGGCAATCCTGCCGCCATTAACATCGCCTGCCAGATTGCAGTTTGTTGGCGTAGATTATCCTTTCCCGCCACTTGGGTACCCGGCCAAAAGTCTTTGAAGTTTTTGAGATTTTCCGGCCACCCAAGAGTTGATATGTAGTTAATAAGGGCATCAAACCAGACAAACATTACGTGATCCGGATCTCTAGGAACGTCAATTCCCCACGGCATTTTGGCTTTAAGTCTGGAAATACTGAAATCCCCCAACCCACTTTTAACAAAGGCCTTAATTTCGTTGAATTTTGATTCAGGGATAACAAAGTCAGGGTTTTTTTCGTAAAACTTTAGAAGTTTATCTTTAAACTTGGAAAACTTAAAGAAATAATTTTCCTCATTATAAATTTCTATCTTCTGGTCGGGATGGAGTAGGCATCTGCCGTTAACGAGCTCCGAGTCTGTCTTTTCTAGCTCGCACCCAATACAGTATTTAATGCTGTAATTTTTCTTTTCGACGTAGCCGTTTGCTTCGCACTTTTTCCAAAATTCCTGAGCCGCCCTTATATGATGAGGATCGGTTGTTCTTATGAAGTTGGTATAACTTAAGTTAAGAGTTTTCTTTAAATCATCAAATTTGGCCGCGTATTCGTCACAGTAAGCCTGGGGATTCTTTTTTGACTCGAGTGCTTTACGATAAATCTTAAGTCCATGTTCATCGGTACCAAAGTTAAAGACAATATCATATCCCTCAAGTTTTTTAAATCTCGCTATCGTATCTGCTTGAACAATTTCTAGAGCAAAACCGATATGTGGCTCTGCGTTTACATACGGCAGGGTAGTAGTGATATAAAATTTTTTATTATTCATAGTTTTCTTTATTTTAAACTAAAAAACCTCCTTTTGAAAGGAGGCTGACGTAAATCTTTAGCTTGCCAAAGATTACTTACGTCTTTTAAACATCTGGGTAATCTTTTTTGTCCATCTTTCGGCCCATTCATCGGCATAGATTTTTTGCAAAGCTGTTTTAAACCCCTTACCTTTTTTTGCTTCGCGGGCGACAGTGGCAACTGTGGTTGAGGAAACAGCCAGATTTTCCTTAATCCAACTGTAGGTTTTACCCTTTTCTAAAAAATAGGTAATTCCCAATCTTCTGGCAATAACTTCTTGTTCGTTGTTGCCTAAAAAACTCGCCAAAAAATCTTTGGCCTCATGGGGATTTTTGATATCCGTAACGACCTGATACAAGAGGTTAGAAATTTGTTTTTTAATCTTTGGACTGATTTTCTTTTTTGAAACCTGCATAACAAATGGTGTTTAAGGCAGTTTAATTAATTAAATGGGGCAGGAGAACTAGAGTTGAATTAATGAAACGATTCTAATCGAATTAAACCACTTCCTAATTGGTTTGTCAACTGATTAGTGGCGTGATTTGAATAAATAAATACCTAAGAGTAGGAAGATAAGTGTTAAAAGTGAAAGATTAAGAATGTTTCCAATTTTAAAATAGCGGAAAACAAGAAATAAAATCAACCAAATGGCTGTGATAGCGCCTAATTTAGAATTAGCAAAAATCAGAGCACCGGTGAGAAAAACCGCTAAAAAAAGAGAAAGGTAAAAGGTAAAAATTAAAGGGTTATTGGCTGGAGGGAAAAAATAAACCAACCATCCCCAAAACCCCCAAAAAACCAGAGCTAAAATTAAAGCCGGAAGAAAATTTTTACGCCTTTTGATTTTGGCGGCGGTAATTTTTTCCACAATAGAAATTATATACCAATAGGTGATAAAATAAACCTACTGTGAATAGGGAAATTTATCTTCTTTCAGCTTTAATTATTGTTGTCGTGGCAACTGCTGTCGTTTTGATTCTCAGGAAACTGGCCGAAATTAAAGAGGCAACTAAGCCCGATGAAACCCTTAAAGACTGGCTTAAATCTCAACAGCAATCAAGCCAGTTAATGTCTAGGTCTATCAATGAACGTTTGGATAATGCCGCACGGGTCATTGGTCAGGTGCAGCGCAACATCGGCGAGATGTCGGAGATTGGCCGAGGAATGAAAGATATTCAAGAATTCCTTCGCTCGCCCAAACTGCGAGGTAATATTGGTGAACAGGTTTTGAAAGAATTACTCGCCCAAATGCTACCGAAAAACTCCTTTTTTCTACAACATACTTTTAAATCAGGGGCAAAAGTTGATGCGGCGATTAAAACCTCGGCTGGCATTATCCCGGTAGATTCCAAATTTCCCATGGAAAATTTTCGCCGCATGGTCGGGGCTCAAAACGAGACTGAAAAAAAAGCGGCGGAGAAAGAATTTATCAAAGATGTTAAAAAGCATATTGATGATATAGCGTCGAAATATATTTTAACTGAAGAAGGAACAATTGATTATGCTTTAATGTATCTTCCTTCAGAAACGGTTTATTATGAGGTCGTTAACAATACTGAACTTTTTGATTATGGCGGTAAAAAAAGAGTCTTGCCAGTCTCCCCAACGACTTTTTATGCTTATCTAAGAGCGATTTTGATGAGTTTTGAAGGGCAAAAAATTGAACAGAGGGCACAGTATATTTTAGCTGCTATCAAGGCCATCCAAAAAGATTACTTGAAAGTCGAAGAAAATCTTTTGGTTTTAGGCAAACATGTGCAAAATGCCTATAATCAAATGTCTAATGTTAACACTGGTTTTACCCAGCTTGGCCAAAAAATCAACTCCACCCAAACCCTAGGTCAAGAAGCCAAAGGACAGATTAAAGAGACAAATCGCTCCAGTTAAATAAACTCTATGGTTGATAAGGAAAAAAAGTTAAACACAGAACAGCTTGAAGCGGTAAAATTTGGCGAAGGGCCGCTTTTAATTATTGCCGGGGCAGGGACCGGCAAAACGACAGTTATCACCGAAAGAATTAAATATCTCGTTTCTTCTGGTAAAGCCAAAACTTTACAAATTTTAGCTCTCACTTTTACCGACAAAGCGGCTCGCGAAATGGAAGAAAGAGTTGATATTGCTATGCCCTATGGTTATACCGACATGTGGATTTCCACTTTCCATTCTTTTTGTGACCGGGTTTTAAGGCAAGAAGCGATTCATATTGGCTTGGACCCGCGCTATAAATTAATGACCGAAGCGGAAACAACCCAATTCTTGATTAAAAATCTTTTCAAATTTGACCTAAAATATTTTCGCCCCTTGGGCAATCCGACGAAATTTGTCAGCGGCCTATTACAGCATTTTTCTCGATTAAAAGATGAAGACGTATCACCCAGTGAATATTTTCACTGGGTTCAAACTCAAAGGTCAAAACTCAAAGGTCAAAACTACAAGTCAAAATTAAAAATTGAAGAAGGAGAGATAGATAAATACTTAGAACTGGCAAAAGCCTATCAAACCTATGAGCAGTTAAAAATTAAAGAAGGTTTGATGGATTTTGGCGATTTAATTGATAAAACTCTAAAACTTTTTCGGACACGAAGAAATATTTTAACCCAATACCAAAACCAATTTAAATATGTTTTGGTTGATGAATTCCAGGATACGAATTATGTCCAAAACCAATTGGCGGTTTTTCTGGCCGGTAAAAAACAGAACCTGACCGTTTGTGCTGATGATGACCAGTCAATTTATCGTTGGCGTGGTGCCGCCATTTCTAATGTCATTCAGTTTCGCCAAACCTTCCCCAAAGCCAAAATTATTGTTTTGGTGAAAAATTACCGTTCCAGCCAGGAAATTCTTGACCAAGCTTATCAGTTAATCCAAAACAACAACCCTGACCGCTTGGAAGTTAAGGAAAAAATTGACAAACATCTGAAGGCAGTCAGAAAAGTTAAAGATTTTCCGATTGAATTTATTCACGCCGATCGGGTGGAAAATGAAGCGGAAATCGTGGCCCATAAAATTAAAGAATTAACGAGTAAGAATTATAAGTTTTCCGAAGTGGCGATTTTAGTCAGGGCTAACAACCATGTCGAACCTTTTGTTCGAGCCTTAGCTCGTCAGGGTCTTCCTTATCAATTTTTAGGTCCAGGCCAGCTTTTTCGCCAGAATGAGGTTAAAGATTTAATTGCCTATCTTAAAGTTCTTTATAATTTTGAAGACAATGTGGCTTTGTACCGAGTTTTATCGATGGACCATTTTAATATCAATCCTCGCGATTTAGCCGCGATTAATAATTACGGGCGCAAAAATAATCTTTCTTTATTTGAGGCCTGTGAACAGGTGGAAAAAGTTTCTGTTGGCCAAAAAACCAGGGAGCAAATTGAGAATTTTGTCAAAATGGTTCACCGCCATTTAGGCTTGTTAAGAAAAGAAACCGCCGGACAGATTCTTTATTATTTTTTGGAAGATAGTGGCTTGTTAAGGAAGATAACAGAATACAAAACGCCGACTGAGGAAAAGGTAGCGCAAAATATCGCCAAATTTTTTGACCGCTTAAGAACCTATGAGGTTGACCATGAAGATGCTTCGGTTCAGGCAGTGGTTGATTGGCTGAATCTTTCCATGGAATTAGGCGAGTCACCCCTGGCTAACAATATTGATTGGTTTGAAGAAAATCGGGTCAATCTTTTAACCGTTCATTCTGCCAAGGGCTTGGAATTTCCGGTAGTTTTTTTGGTTAATTTAGTTTCTGAACGTTTTCCTACCCGGGAAAGACGCGAACAGATTCCCATTCCTGAAAAATTAATCAAGGAAATTCTCTCTTCTGGTGATTATCATGAGCAAGAGGAAAGACGGCTTTTTTATGTAGGCTTGACGCGGGCGCGCGACCGTCTTTTTCTGACGGCCGCCGATTACTATGGTGAGGGTAAAAGGGAAAAGAAAATTTCACCTTTTGTTTTTGAAGCTCTAGGGGAAACGGCCATAAATCATTTAACTGCTAAAAGTGGCCAACCGCCTCTTTTAATCTGGCAAAAGGAAGAGGAGAAAAATTCATCAGTTATTCGCCAACCAATTAATTATTTATCCTTTTCTCAAATCGAGGCTTTTAATAATTGTCCCTTACAATACCGCTATCGTTTTTTACAAAAAATTCCCACCCCGCCATCTGGGGCTTTAAGTTTTGGTGATTCCATTCATAAAACCTTAAAAGAATTTGGTGAGGGGATTAACCTGCCTGCCGGCAGGCAGGAAACTGGCCAGAAATTGACTCAAAAAGATTTACTTAAAATCTTGGAAAATAATTGGTCTTCTTTGGGCTATGCCAGTAAAACTCATGAAGAAAAAGCAAGAAAACAGGCAGAGAAGATATTGGTTAATTTTTATAAGGATTTTGACTTTAAGACAAAAATTATGGCTCTGGAGCAACCTTTTACCCTTAAAATTGGCTCTAATTTAAAAGTTGTCGGCAAGATTGACCGAATTAATGAGAAAAAAGACGGAACTTTAGAGATTATTGATTACAAAACTGGCAAAACTATGGAGCAAAAAGAAGCTGACAAATCTTTACAGATGACGGTTTATGCCTTGGCGGCAGCTGATAAAGGGATTTTTGGCAAAAAGCCTGAAGATTTAATTTTGACTTTTTATTTCTTAGATAGTGGTAAAAAAATATCAACACATCGAACCGCCGAACAATTAGCACAAGCAAAAAAGGATATCTTAGGGAAAGCTAAAGAAATAATGACTAGTTCTTTTGAACCTAAGCCTGGGAATTTGTGTGATTTTTGCGAGTACAAGCTCATTTGTGATGCTTGGGTTTAGATCTGCGTCGCAAAAATTAAGCCGAACAAAGTGAGGCGCCTTTTTGCGAGTATAGGCTTCTTTGCGAAGCTTGGAGCTAATAAAGTTTTAATATGGCTAGAGCTAAGAAAATCAGTCTTAAAGATGCTAAAAAGAATAAGCTTTTTTACTTTGTGGCTAATGTGGTTATTTATCGGGCTAAAGATAAACGCTGTTTGATTCTTAAAAGAGATGAAAGAGAAATTGTCCATCCTGGCAAATATGCTGTTCCTGGCGGAAAATTAGAATGGGAAGATTTAGATCTCAAAAACCCAACGAGGTATAACGGCGATGTTCTTGATTTTGAAGATATGATTGCTAAACTTCTAGTCAGAGAAGCCAGAGAAGAAGCAGGGGTTAATATTGAAAAAGAAATCTATTTTATCAATGATGTGACTTTTGTTCGTCCGGATGGAATCCCAGTGGTTTTGGTAAAATTTGCGGCAAGGTATAAAAGCGGGAAAGTTAAACCAGAAAAAGGTTCTTTTACTGATTATGCTTGGGTGAATGAAAAGGAAGTTAAAAATTACCCTTGTATTAAAGGTATTGCCCAAGAAGTCAAAAAAACAATTGAGATTTTTAAGAAGTTATAATCCTAACTTCCTCACTCGAGAGGAAGCAAATTTTTTAGCTTCAGAAAAAATATATCAAACTAAACAATTTCAACTAGGATTCGAACTTTTCCCCTTAAAGCGTTATAATTATTTTTAGAATGGGAACTAATTTTGAGACCAAGCCTGTAATTCCATTATTAAGGGAAAGAGCAGAAGGGATTAAAACATCGACAACAGAGATTTCACCCGAAAGCAAGCAGACGATGAGGGAAAATATAGGCCGGTTTTCTCAAACAATTCCCGAAGCAACATTAATCGGGGGCGTTGCCTTAAGGGTCTGGCTCGATAAAAAAGGCTTGTTTGTTCCTCAAGAATTTGGAAAAGATATTGACTTTACTTTAAATAGAGAAAAATTCAATGAGCTAAACGGAACTTTTGTCTCTTCAAGCTCTCAAAATACAATTACAGAAAAATACAGAAGAAAAGGCAATAATGAAAAAACTCCTTTTGGTGAACAAAATTTTAACAAAGACAAGGCTAATTACATAGCCCTAGAAGATAAAAAAAGTTATGCCCACATTGACATTTTTGTTAATCAAAATGAAAATGTGCAGACCATAGACGATCAAGACAATAAATTAAGTATTATTTCGCCTGAAGAATTATTTCTTGGATATGCTAAAAAAGCTAAAAATGAATTAGAAAAAAGTCAACTTCAGAGAAGAACTGTTGTTTATTTTTATCTAAGCAGTTTAATTGTTGATGAGAAGAAAATTGATCCTAAGCTTCAATGGGAAAATGCCGTAAGAGATTTAGATGCCAAAATTCAAAAAGCTGGAAAAGAAGGAAAAATTGTTGAAGAAGTGATTCATTTAAGTTAGACCCTGTTTTGATATAATTCTCCCTATGTCTAAAGTTAAAAAGTCAATTCCCATTGAAAACAAAGAAAGAATTTTACCCCGACGCTTAGTGGTTAAATGTGGAACTGAAAATTTATGCAGTCAAGATGGTGAGAAGAAATTAGACCAAAAAATTTTTAATGATTACGCAAGGCAGGTGGTAGAACTTCAAAAACAGGGGGTTAACATTGTCATTATTAGCTCTGGGGCCATAAAGGCTGGGAGAGAGGAATTGGAAGATCTAGGGTTAGAGACAAAAGGTTTTGACAAACAAGTATTGGCATCAGTGGGCCAACCTCTTCTTATGAAAAGATGGGAGGAAGCTTTCAGAAAGTTTGGGAAAACCCCTGGCCAACTATTAGTGACTTTCACTAATTGGTCTAGTGAAAGAGAAAGAAATGAGGTTATACAGTGCATCTTTGATCTTTGGAAGATAGGACAAATTCCTATTATTAATGAAAATGACCCCGTTTCAGACAAAGAAATAAAACTAATGGAGAAAAGAATTAGTGAGAATGATCAATTGGCCAAGATGACTGCTTTAAAGATTGGAGCCGATGCCATTCTTTTTTTAACTGATGAGGGGGGAATTTATACAGCTGATCCTAAAATTGACCCAAATGCCCAATTATATAAGGAAGTTAGTACTCGGGATATACCAGCAGGTTTAACTTGTCCTGCCGAAGAGGATACATCTGGTAAAAGTGGTGCCGGGGGAATGGCGACGAAGTTAAAAGGGGCCTTTCGTTGTGCTAAACGTAAATTACGTGTGGCCATTGCTGGTTATGAAGAGAATGTCATTCTGAAATTTGCTAAAGGTGAATCTGTTGGTACCAAGATAGGTAGAGTTACCCGGCTTAAAAAGCAATCGTTGGTTTTAGGCGTAGAAACTTCCAGCGGAGAGTATTAGCAAAATTAAAAAGTTTATAAAGGGTGGGATTAATCACCAAATCGTAAGTTCCGATAAATTCTACCAATTCAGCTCCAAAACCCTCTTTAAATTGATGAAAACCATACCAGGGGTCTTTGGGATTTGGATTAGGCCCTAGACTTCCCCACATATCAAAAAGTTTACAACCCATTTTTTGGCCAAATTTAATGGCTTCCCAAAACAAAGCGTAATTTGGCATCACTTCCCTATGCTCTCTACTAGAAGCCCCATAAGGGTAATAAAGAATTTTATTGAAGATAAAAAAAATATAGGCGGCCAAAGTTTGGCCTTGGTATTTAGCTAAAAAAAGATGGGCGATGTCTGAAGAGCGCATGGTTTCCCACATTTGGCGATGGTAATCAGCCGTATGGGCGTAAAATTTTTGTCTTTTGGTTGTTTCCCCTGCCAGTTTTAAGTAAGTTTCAAAAGCTTCGGGCGAATTATCTTCAATTATTTCCACACTATGCTTTTGGGCGACACGGATGTTGTAGCGGGTTTTGGGTTTCATATCGGCCAACAATTGTTCCTCGGTTTTTTGCAAATCAAGCTGGAAGGTATATTTAGTGAAAAGAGGTTTCCCTTGCTGGCAACCATTGGCTAATAAAAAATTGATGACATCTTGGTTTTCTTTGATATTAGACTCCATCTTGATAAGAATTGCTTTTTCTTCTATACCAAGTTTTTTGAGAGCTTCTAACATGACTTTGTCAGGTATCGGCCCCTTGGGAAAGTAAATAATAGTGTAGCTAACTTTTGGTAGAGGATGAACGGTTAATTGATAGCTATTTTTTAGAGCTTTACCCTCAAAAGCACCAAGGCGGATAACTTTGATACCCGTTTTTTTTCGAAACTCTCCCCATTCCCAAGATTGAAGCGGATGAGTGGCAACTTGGTTAAACTGATTTTTTTCTTCTTCTAAAACTTCACGAACAATCATTATTTTAAATTACGTAGTAATCAAGCTATGCTTATTTTACCATATCAAGAAGATGAGTGGGGATATCGGCAAGAAAACGCGAAGCCTGGCTTTGGGAATTTTCGCCGAAATAAAAACGGCGTTTGGTGTAGGAAAGATAAAGTTTTTCTTGAGCCCGAGTCATGGCCACATAACAAAGCCGTCTTTCTTCTTCAACTTCATTTTTTTCCATTAAAGCTCTGGCATGAGGGAAAAGTCCTTCCTCAAGGCCGATGATAAAAACAATCGGGAATTCAGTGCCTTTGGCCGCATGAGCGGTCATTAAAGTAATCACATTATTGTCTTTTTGGGGATTAATTTTGCCGGTGGGCAAGTATTCCTGCTGGATTAGGGCGACATTTTCCAAAAACTGGTTTAAATCAGGGAATTCCGTCGCCACCGAACGTAGTTCTTTGACGTTTTCCACCCGGGCCAAATCTTGGGGGTCGTTTTCGTCATAGATTTGTAGGTATTCGGTTTTGGCTAAAATTTGGTTGAGCCATTCTAAAGTTGGAATCTCTTTTTGTTTATTTTTTTTGACTAATTCTTGGAATTTTTTTAATCGGTTTTTACCTAATTTTTCCGTCCTTTGGAGAGAAATTTTATCTTGAGGGTTGGCTATCACTCGCAAATAAGCCAAACAATCTTTAATTTCTTTTCTTTCATAAAATCTAACACCACCGACCAAGAGGTATGGTAGACCGGAATGGAGTAAGGTTTCTTCAATAATTCTTGACTGGGCATTGGTTCGATACAAAACAGCAAATCTTTTTAAAGAAAGGTCAGGGGAAGAAATTAAATGATTTTTAATAATTTCCACAATGAATTGGGCTTCTTCCTGTTCGTTTTGGGCTTCGAAAAGAGAAATTTTCTCGCCGCCCTTTTTGGCGGTCCAAAGATTTAAAACCGGATGGGAAGTATTTTTTTTAATAACGTTATTAGCCGCATTCAAAATCGTTTGAGTGGAACGATAGTTTTGTTCCAAATTAATAACTTTAAGTTGAGGAAAATCATTTTGCAGGCTTAAAAGATTACGAAAATCAGCTCCACGCCAACCATAAATAGCTTGCGAAGCATCGCCCACGACATTAAGATTTTGATGTTTTTTAACTAAAAGTTTGGTTAAAAGGTATTGGGCATTATTGGTGTCTTGATACTCATCAATCAAAACCCAGTGGTATTGGTCTTGATATTTGTTCAGCACGTTTTTTTCCTTTTGGAAAAGGCGGGCGGTTTCCAAAAGCAAATCATCAAAATCCAAGGCCTGATATTCCTTCAAAAATTGCTGATACTTTAAATAAATCCGAGCCACGGTTTCCTGCCAGGTTCCTCGGGCATATTGCGGATATTCCAAGGCGGTAATCATTTCGTTTTTGGCTTGGGAAATGGTGGCTAAAACTGATGATGATTTATATTGTTTTGGCGAAAGGTCTAATTTTGCCAAAACTTTTTTAATGGTGTCTTCCTGATCACGATCGTCATAAATCGTGAAATTCTTGGGGATGTTTAAAAAATGCCCGTCAATTCTCAAAACTCTGGCACAAAAACTATGAAAAGTCCCGGCCCAAGGCAGCTGTTTTTTATTTTCCCCTAAGATTTTTTTTAATCTTTCCCTCATTTCTTCAGCTGCTTTATTGGTAAAGGTTAAAAGCAAAAGATTTTCCGGAGAAACATTCTTTTTTAAAATCAACCAGGCGGCCCGATGGATTAAAGTTCTGGTTTTACCTGAGCCTGGGCCGGCTAAAATAAGTAGTGGGCCAGGGCTAAAAGTAACTGCTTCTTGCTGGGTTTGGTTAAGTTGAGATAGAATGTTATTGTCCAAGTTGGGCATTATTAAATTCTAACATGAGTGATCGTTTGAGAAAAACTATCTTTTGGCTCGGTTTGGGATTGATAACACTAGGAGTAATGATTCTGGGTGTTTTATTTTTTCTCCGGCCTCCTTCCGGTCGAACGAATCTTTTAGTCTTGGGTGTGGCTGGTGAAAACCACAGTGGTGGTGATTTAACTGATTCTATTATTTTTGTTTCTTTGGAGAATCAAACTGGGAAGACTCTGGTTTTATCTTTACCAAGAGATATTTGGATTGCACCTTTAAGAGCCAAATTAAATAGTGTTTATCATTATGAAGGTATGGAAGAGACAAAAAAGGCCGTGGGCGAAATTTTGGGTCAGAAAGTAGATTATAGTCTTGTGATTGATTTTAATCTTTTTACCAAAATGGTGGATTTCCTGGGTGGGGTGGAGGTTGCGGTGGAAAGGACCTTTGACGATTTTAAATACCCTATTGCGGGCCGAGAAAATGATTTATGCAATGGCGATAAGGAATATAAATGCCGCTACGAACACATCCACTTTGAAGCCGGCAAACAGATGATGAACAGTGAGCAAGCTTTAAAATATGTTCGCTCTCGTAATGCCGAGGGCGAAGAGGGAACCGATTTCTCCCGGTCACAGCGGCAGCAAAGACTTCTTTTGGCTGTCCAGCGGAAAGTTTTTACCCCTCAGGTCTTATTCAATCCAAGGCGTTTGAGGAATTTGATAAAACTAGCACTTTCCAATATCAAAACGGATATTCCTGGGAATAAGTATCTTGATTTATTCAAAATTGCCATAAAACTAAGAAAAAATAATTTTAAGATGGAAGTTTTAAACGACGGTCTTTTGATTAATCCGCCGCCTTCAAAAGTAAAATATGATAATCAATGGGTTCTGATTCCTAAAGAAGGCAGTTGGGAAGCTGTGCAAAACCATGTTAAAGATTTAATTGATAAATTTTAGTTTTGCCGGAAGAAAAAACCACTTTGCCAATTTTCCCAAATTTATCTTCTTTTAATTGCGGATAAGCTTGTTCTTCGAGTGTTCCGATGAAGACAAATTTAGCTTGATTTTTGAATAATAATTCCTTAGCTTTAAGAGGATCAGTTGTTTCATAAATGGTTTTAACCTCTTCGGTTCTTTTCGCCGGTTCGTCAAAAGAACCCCGCCAAAGCCATTCATGAACCCGCCAGCCTAAAATGGTAGGCAGTCCGGTGTTGGCCGAAACACGAGCAAAATCGGTATAACTCTCACCTACGGCTTCCACAATCACAGACTGATCTTGAATATGATTTTTTAACCATAAAATACCCAGATAATCATCAAGGTAAAGACGATTTAAATATTTGATACCATTTAACCCTTGATAATCTTTAAGTCCATAGTAGGATTTGATGGCAAAATAAGGATAAACAAATATAAAGATAGAACAAAGAACAAAGAACATAATAAATAGGATCTTTAAAGCATAATTTTTAAGGCCAGTTAAAAGACGAAAAATAATATAACCTGAAGCCAAACTAAACATCACGAAAGATTGATAAGTGAATTTAAACATGGTATTGGCACGCTGGTAAGAATGGATATAGATATCCTTAAGGTAAAAAAATTCAGGAACCAAAATTAGAAACCAAGAAACTAAAAGTAGAATTAATATGAAATGATCAATGGCCTCGCCCCGAGGCTCGGCCCGAGGGGTTGATGATTGATGGTTAATGACTTTTCTTCTTAGAAAAAGAAGAAAACTTAAAGTTAAGATTAAAGGAAAACCCCATAAAACCAAAAGCATCCATGGGGGTGAGTGAAAGTCAGTCAGGCCCAGGCCACTGGTGATGGATTTAAAGTGGAGATGAAAAGGTAGTGAGAAAACAATGGCCATTAATAGGCAACTGATGGCTAAAAGAAAACCTCTGTAAAAAACCCTGAAAGTCAAGCTGTATTTTTGGTAGTTCAGGTAAAAAATAACCAAACAAAGTACTAAAAAATAAATAGGTAGATCCCAAGCATTAGTCATATAGAATGTTGCCAGCAACAAGGCTGGTAAAACTAAATTTCCAATTGAGAACCTTTTGTTAATAAATAAAGAAAGAGTAAGAGCGAGAAAAAGTAAAACGAATGGCAAATTAATTAAATGACCATGTAGATCAGCGACGACAAAACTGTAAATAGGAAATTCATGAATGGTATTATCAGCTGCACCGAATTGTTGGACGATAAAACGAGTAGCATCAGGATACCAATAGCCAACAAAGCTAAATTTATGGCTAAGGAACCAATAGAGAGGATGGAGATTGCCGCCGAGGGTTAAAAGGAGAGCTGAAAGTAAGCCACCAGCGATGATTAATGGCCAATGATTGATGGTTAATTTTCGTTTTGCAAATGAGACGAGATTTCCTCCTAAAGAAAAAGCGGCTGTAAATGAAAGCCCAAAGATGGTCGCAATCATCAGATTGTAAGTAGTGACTGAGTCAAGGCCAGAGAGCTTGGTTAAAACAGCACTCACCAAATGACCAAAATAATAATAGTTAATCGTTTTACCAGCCAGCCACATGTCTGCCGGTGGAAAAAATTTGCTTCTTAAGATTGAATTGACAAAGCCAAAATCCATGAATTTTTCTAAACCCTGAATGTTGGGCTGAAAACCACGAATTAAAGACCAAGGGGTTAGACACAAGAGAAATAAAATTTCCTCAAAAAGAAAAACCTTCCAAAAAGACTTAAAGATTTTTTTTAAGTGAACTTTTTGATATCTACTAATAAGGAGATTAATAACAGTTAAAAGAGCAACGATACCCCAGCCACTAACAACAGTAAAAGGCAGAATTTTTAAACTCCCGAAAAGCCAAACAAGGTAGGAAACAAATAAAATACCAATGCTTTTACTTAAAACATAGCCCTTGTCAAAGAATTTGGGAAAGAAAAGAGAAGTTAGGGGAAAGAAAACTATTCCCAAACTAAAAATTAAAAACCACCAAATAAAAATGGATAAGAAATCATTAATCATTTTGTTTTTTTAAATAAGAGATAAACATTAATTGGCCATCCTTATCTCTTACCTCTTCCCAATATCCATTATAAAGGTTTGTGAAGTTTGAAGAATATTCCTCATATGGGGAATAAATAATATAGATAATTTTTTGGTTTATATTTTGATTATTTTCTTGACTTAGCATGAAATCACTAAAACTTTCTGAAATATTTTGTCCTCTAATATCTGGGCATAAAAATCTTCTTGTTTCATAATCCCAAGACGAAAAATCTGAGAAAAAATAAACATAATAGTTGCGATATTTAGAATTTAAATATTCACACATCTTGGTTTGATTATAGGCAAACCAGAATTTTGCCGAAGACTCTTTCGGATATTTGATAAAGAAGATATTAAGATTTTCCCAAAAAGGGAAAATAATTAGAATTAGGAAAAGCAAAATAAGGATAATTTTTTTTAGTTTTTTGTCTAAATGAAAGTGTATAAAGGATGATTTTATAAACTCAAGGCTAAAGCCCACGAAAAGAAAAACTGGAGGGAGACTGTCAACGGTGCGACGAGCATTTGGCGCCCCAGCGGTTAAGAAGCCCGGGATAAGAGCCGTTAAAAACCAAACAATGGCCAAGAAATGTTTTTCTTGTTTAGCCTTTCTTAAGGCAAAAAACAAGCCAATTAACATGAAGATACCGGTAGTTTTGTCAACCATTGGTTGCCCAGGAAGATTATCAATGGCATTATCGTCGCCTTGATAATGAAACATAAGTAAAGTTTTTTTAACGTTTAAAAGCACGATTTTAGAATCTGAAAGTTGCCCGTATTTCATTTCTAACTCTTCTCTATTGGGGCCGAAAAAAGGACTGGTTAAGATGTCTCGCTCAAAAAAGATATCGTGATTTTTGGAAATATAGATTCCCAGGGGAAGAAAAATGACCAAGGCCGATAAAATAAAGGCTAAAATACCTAACAATCTTTTTTTATCCAGATTTTTCTTTATCAAAAAGTCCAAAATTTTATAGATAACAAAAATGGCCACCGCTAAAACTGAGAAGGCGAAAGAGAAATAGGTATTTAAACCCAAACCTAAACAAATTCCGCTTAAGATAAAAAAGATTATTTTTTTAGTCCTGAAACCCTTGATTAAAAAATAGAAAGAGGTGATAGAAAAAAAGGAAACGGCGATTAAGAAAAAAGCCATATGGCTAAAATGAAGATGCCAGTGAGCAATGGAAAATAAAAAAGTAATTAAAAGAGAAATCTCTTTTTTAAAGAAAAGCTTGGCTAAAAAATAAAAAGCAATAATCGTTAGGATGCCGATAATTGCCCCGCCCAGTCTTAGACTAAAAAAACTAACCCCGAAAATTTTAAAAATTAAAGCTTGATAGTAGAGATATCCCGCCATTTGGCCCCAGGCGTGAACCGGAACGTAGGGGCCGATATAGCCTTTTTTTAAAATCTCGAGGGTGTCAATTCCAGTCCAGGCTTCATCACCGGTTAAACCAGGGGGAATTTCCGTAAGTCGGTAAAGACGTAAAAATACCGTTAAGAGGATAATTATAGCTAACCAAAAAAATTCGTTTCCTAAAAATTTTTTTATCATTTAGCCAAACAGTTTTCTTTTACCTCATAAATTCGGAAATTATTTTTAGGATTTGAATAGGTTGATTTAAAGATTGTCTGGAAAAAAGTAGGGTCAATTTTTGGCAGGTTTTCATCACCCCTGGTGTCTTCGGTGGTAAAATAGCTGATTTTATTATCTATAAGCAAATTACAGATTTTATTTTTATCTTTGCCCTCATAAATATTTTTCATAATTTTTCCTCTCTGGTCGGTATTATAACCGCCGGCCCAGGGGAAGTAGGGCCAGCCCAAAAAAATTTTCCGCCCAGCTAAAGAAGCCGGATGATAAAGATAAGAAGAATTAAGAAAAAAAGATTGAGGCGGGGTATTTTCCTTAATCCAGGTGATATCTGGATTTAAGGGTGCGTCTTCAATTTTAATCCAACTATCGTTTTTCACCGCAAAAAAATCGATAATCCCTGATAAGGTTAGAAAGAAAATAAAAATGATGGCTAAAATTTTCCTCCAAAGGCTTTTTTGCCAAATAAGCCAAATAGCATAAGCCCCAAACATATTACCGATAATCAAAAAGAAATTGAAGAATTTATGGTTAGCGGCCATTTCGCGGGAAAATTGAAAGAGATTCCCGATGAGGAAAAGAGAAAAAAAAGCCCAAAAAACCTTTTTCGCTAAAGGGGATGATTTGGCAAAACCCCAGGGAATAAGGATTAGAGCCAGCCCGAGGTTTAAAAACCAGTAATTAATGAAAGAAGAAAAGGTTAGATGGTTAGCTATGAGATAGCCAGGATGGAAACGAAAATTACTTTCAACCCCGCCAGGCTGCATGAGAAGAAGTTGCGGTGCTCCCAAAGCAAAAGCAATACCCAGAAGAACAAAGAGTGGCTTTCTTTGATTTTGGCAAAGAAGAAAAAGAATGCCGAAAACGGCCAAGCCCATAAAAAAACCGACACTGTGGAAAAAAGGTGTTAAGCCCAAAAAGGAACCGACTAAGATGGCTCGGCGATAGGTCAGCGGTTTTTCCCCAACGATTGGTTTAAGGATTAAAAATAAGGCGGTGAGTAATAAAGCAAAAGCAGCGGCTAAATGACGTTGATTGGTGTAGATATTTAAATTCCAAAAAGCCGAAACAATTTTGCCGTCATATGGGCCAAAAGAAGGGAAAATATTATTTTGAAAAATTTCTACTGGGGTTTGCCACGATAAAGGATGGATTTTGAAAAACTCAAGAAAAGCAAAAGAGCCGTTAAAAATAAAAAAAATAACACTCAAAAAAGCCACAAAACGGCTTTTAAAGAGCAACTTCGCCAGGAGGAAAATAAGAATGATTAATCCTAAAAAACCCAAGGCACTGGGTAAGTTTAGGGCGAAATCTAAACGGAAGTTTAAATGCTCAAGGGTACCCACAATTAGGTAAAAAAGAAAATGGTAGGTATTGGGGACTCCAGCTAACAGGGGGTCGCCGGGAGGAAAGTTATGCCCCCAGGAAAAAGAGCGAATTAATGGCAGATTGGCGGAAAAGTCACTCCAAGCTTTGGCGGCAATATAAATGATATGGTTTTTGTAGCCAAAGGTATGCCACATCAACCAAAAGGAAAAGATAAAGGCGATGGTAAAAAAAATTATTTCCAGCCAGAATTTTTTTAAAAAGTTTAAAGTTTTTTTCATTGGGTCACCAATTGAGCGATTTTTTCACCTTCGGCAATGGCGTAATTAATACCGCGATCCCAGGGATAAACTTGCTGCATATCGGCTAAAAAGACATTTTTAATTGGAGTTTGGTAAGAAGGAATAATTTTAGAGTAGTTTAGGGGGACGATCGGTTGGGCATATAAATTAATGAATAATGAATAATTAATAATTAATAATTGGCTGAATACAGGATTAATCTTTTTTAAATATGGTGACCATTCTTTCAGAATGGCTTCTTTGCTCATTTTGAAATAGCGGTGGTTTTGGGAATAATAACCGCCGACATAGAGAATGTGATGATTTCCGTAATGGGCTTTGTTGATAAAATTAGTGTGTTCCACCATGGCGACAAAAGGAAAAGAATTATTATTAACATTCAACCAGTAGGTTTTATCTTTTAGAAATGATTCTTTTAAGGTTAAAATTAAATAAACTACGCCAATCATTTTTAATTGGCTTAATTTTTGCTGGTAATCTTGTGGAAGTTTATCTTTCATAATTTTGAGAAAAATTTCTGTCGGGGTTGTAAAAATAATCCGGTCAAATTGACTATGATGAATTAATTCATTGTAGTGAATAATTTCATGATTAAGATAAATTTTGCCTTCATTGGCTTTGATTTTTTTGGCCAATTCATTGATTAAGGTTTGGAAACCGCCTTTAAGATAGCCTAATTTACTGCTTCTTTTTTTGATTCTGGCCCAAAACCAGGAAGTAGGAATTTGGTCAAAAAATTCACCAAATTTGGCTTTTAGAAGAGGTTCCCATAAAATTTGATAAGTTTTTTGTCCGTAAAATTTTTTCAGCCATTGGGTGGCCTTGATTTTTTCTAAACCTTGCCAATGATTAATTAATTTGAGGTAGAGACTGATAAGGCCGGTGCGGATTTTTTGCGGCCAGGAAAGATGGGGAAATTTTAAAAGGGAAAAGGGCGAATCAAACTGGGCTGTTTGACCGCTTTTGTAGATGGAGGTTTTGGGTTTTTCAAAAAAGAGTTTACTGTTTAAACCTAGTTCGGAAATAAGCTTTTTAACTGCTTTATCGGAGGGAAATAGATGGTGGTAAAAGTAATCAAGGGGCCAATCATAGCCTTTTTGTTTAAAACCTCCAGCTAGACCACCGGCCTCTTTTTCTTTTTCAAAAATCGTGATTTGGTGGCCTTTTTGGGAAAGCTGGTAAGCAGCGGTTAAGCCGGTAAAACCAGCCCCAATAATCGCAAGACGCATGAAGCAATTTTATCACCACGTAAAGCTTTTGACTAAGGTCAAAAGAAACGTGGCAAGCAAATTCAAAGGATGAAGACGAGTGAAACAGCAATCAATAAAATACCGCCAATGATTGCCCCAAGGGTGGGTAGAGCAAAACCGGCTTTTGGTAATTCAACAACCGGGGTGGGTGTGACTTGAGCCAGAACGGTGGTAGTTGGTGTTGGCGTGGCGTTTGGTCCCGGTGTGCTGGTTGGACCTGGGGTTGGCGTGGCCGTTGGCCCGGGGCAGGAGCAATCGGTTTCATTAATACAATCTCGATTACGACAACGACCAGAGGAACAAATCAAATTATTATTACACTGAGAATCGGTGCTACAACTCTCATTACAAGAAACTGGGGCGGTTGGAGTTGGTGTAGGTGTGGTAGTAGTTGTCGGCGTTGGTGTTGGTGTCGGTGTCATAGTAATGGTAGGTGTTGGCGTCGTGGTGATTGTCGGCGTTGGCGTTGGGGTTACGGTGGGTGTAGTTGGGGTAGGAGTTGGTGGTGGCGGTGGCGGTGATGTTGGTGTTGGTGTTACCGCGCAATTAACTCCAGTGGCCCAAAACCCCCAGGCTGGGGCACTACCCCCTCCTCCTGGTGTTGGCGTGATTCCTCCTCCACCACAATCTTCTGGACAACAACCGCACTTACTTTCACATTCTCCACATTTTCCATCAGGGCAATGTCTGCGACAATAGGTAGTATTACTACATTGACAGTCTGTTTCGGGAGGTGTGGTTGGGGCTGGTGTGGGTTGTATTGGTGTTGGTGACGGTGGATAGGGTCCACTTTCAGTTTGCCACGTTCCACTTGCTCCACCCCCGGTACTACCCCCTCCGTCTGGTGCGGGCGTAATTCCACCCCCTTCTGTCCAGGTACCGCCGGCTCCGCCACCACCACTCTCACCCCCACCTCCTTCAAAAGTAGCCTCTTTTCTTATTTCCTGTCTTTGCTTAACTAAAATGACCGCTAAGGGAATTGAGGCAACAATCACCAAAAGTCCTAAAAGAGTAAAAACTGTTTGTTTTGATAATTTTATTCTTGCCATTTAGATTTTTAGTTGACCGATAAGATAACCAGATCAACTTGGAAAGAACCACAGACACCACCATTTGGTTGACGAGCCGATAGGGTTCTTTCAATACTTTGCCCTCCGCCTAAACTAACGGTTTCTGTTGTCGGCGCAGGACACCCTGGTTGTCCGTTATTAAAACATTTTCCTGGTGGATTACCACCTCCTTCAGGGCAAGCACATTGGTGTTTTTCTAAAGTGACGGTTTTGGTACCAGAATTGGTATTTTTAACGCGGAAGGTGGTTGAATAAGTGCCACCATTAGCAGTGGTTGGTGGTTGTTCGCCAATAGCCGAGACTTGAACACCTTGAACTTCAACCGGACCACCGACTTGAGCCTCTTTTCTTATCTCTTGTCTTTGTTTAACTAAAACGACGGCTAGGGGCAAAGAGGCGATGATTAAAAGAAGGCCTAAAATGGAAACCACGGTTTTCATTTTTTTGGACTTATTGCTTGTTTTACTACTAGCTTCTTGAAGGGTAGACAAAGATGGTTGGCCCAAAGAACCAATTTCAATGGTTGGTTCGGCTGGTTTTTCTGTCGGTGTTTCTGTTTTTGGTTCTTCTGGGAGGACGACTGGTGGTGTTTCGGGTAGCGTAGGTGTTGATGGAGGTGGCGGAGGTGTTTCCGGGATGGTGGTTGGCGGTGTGTCGCTAGGAATGACCGGCGGTTGGTGATTATTAGAAGGCAGAGTGTTATCCATCAATTATTTCTTTCAAAACTGAAAGACCTTTTTTAAAATAAGACCTAAAAACATCAAACTGATACCCATTATGGACACTAGGAAAGTTGGTGTCAAGTAACCCGCTGTAGGAACTCCTTCGGAGGTTGATGGCATCGAAACCCGACCACTGGTGGTGGAAGTGGGTGTAGGAGAAGGGGAGGCAATTTTGGTGGTTGGGGTGGGTGAAGGCGAAGCCTGAGAGGAGGGCGTCGCGGTCATGGCCGGTAATTGACTGTCACCAGCGGCTAAAATGGTAAAACTGCGGGTGATTTTTTGTAAAATACCTTTTTCGTCAGTGTAACTGGCGGTTATGGTGTGTTCACCGGGTTCCAGGTTGGAAGGCGGCGTCCACTGCCAATTACCCTTAGAATTGATTTTAACTTGACCGGAATAAGTGGCGGGTGATTGAACGGTGAGGGTTAAAGTTTTTCCAATCGGACCGGTGCCTAAAATTTCCGGTTTTTGGGTATTAATTTTTTCATCCTGTTCAGGATTGAGAATTTTTATTTGAGCCGAAGAGGTTGAAGCCGAAGGGGTGGCGGTTGGTTCCACGGCAAATTTGCTGGTCTCGGTTGCTTCTGGGGTAGGTGTGAGACCAGTTTGGGTTTGAGGTTTTTCTTCAGCAACCTGACGAAAATCAAAATTTTGACCTAAAATAATTTTAGGCATCGGACTGTCATTTTTAGTGGTGGCGATCACAGTCGCAGTTCCCAAAGAGCCAGCCTGGACAAAGATTTCTTCAATGGAAGCGTCTTTATCATAAGAAGCCCAAGAACTTAAATCAGCGGAGCGGACTAAATTTAGAGGGATGACCCAGCTGCCTGAAGATTTGGTTAAAATTGAAGCCGGATTGGCATTAGCCAGCGAAAGGTAAATAATCGCTCCTTCAACAGGGTTGTTGTTTTGATCCACCACCGTGCCATAAGCAACGTCATTGGGTGGTGGTGAACCCTTGGAAGCGGGAGCAGTGGTCAGCTGATAAGGTTGCCCATTGTTATCAAAAATTTTACCACCGGAACCGATTTTGAAAAAATAGTTGGTTGAAGGCTTTAAATTTTTAACCGTAACATGATGGGTGGAAAATTCGCTGGTTTTGCCGGAAAGCTGGTCGCGGTCATCAGCGGCGGTAAAAGTTAAACTGTTGTCAGTTCCATATTTAATAAAGCTACTGGTGGCTTGGTCAGTAAGCCAAGAAACGGTGAAACTGCTTTCGCCAATGTTGGTAACTTTCAATTGGTTGGGGGTTAAGGCTGGACTGGCTTTGAGAAAAAGGGTTGGTCCTTGTTTAATTAAGACAACGCCGCCGGCGATAGCTCCCAAAACAAGAAGTAAGCCTAAAATGGTGGGTAAACGACGGATTTTTTTCATCTTGTTCTATCTTATTCTAAGATAGCACTTTCGGTGGTTGTTTGGCTAGTTCCTATAGCCATCGGTGTTGATTCCAATTCAGCCGAGGGGGTTGAAACAATTGTTTGGCTAGGAAGATTCATTTCCTCTTCGGAAAAAGAGAAATTTTTTTTCAAGGATTCAAAAACTTCCCTTTTAATTTGGGGATTTAAAGGCGCCATTTGTTCCTGGGTGATTTTATTGATGGTCGTTTTAGTGGCCGTGGACCAAACAGCAAAACCTACCCACGTTAAGGCGGTGATTAAAGTAAAAATAGCTAACGTTAAGATGTCTTTGCCGAGTTTAATTTTTTTCATATTTCGTTAGAAACAAACTTGTTTATTTTTCTAAAAACCAGGCCTTGGCCGCCAGATTTAAAGACAGCCCGCTTTTTTCAACTGTTCCTTTTTGAAAAGAAAAACTTTCCACCAGAATAATTCTTCTTAAGCTAGATAATGAGGAAAGAAAAGCTTTGAGGTTAGAGTAATTACCGAAAGCCACAAAACTAAAGCTTAAGGGTTGTTTTTCGGTTTTAACAGAACCAGTTTTTTTTAAGTCAACCTCATTTATTCTGAGACGGCCAATACTCACATCGCTTTGGTAGGCTAAAGTTTCCAATTGTTTAATCAAAAGGGGAACTTGGGGTTCTTGAGGTAAAGCTTCATCAACCAGATATAAATCAGACTCAACTGCCAAATATTCATTTTGAGCTTGGGAAAGGCTGGTGATTTTTTTCTCAAGTTCGCCCACCACTAATTTTTGGTCTTTGGTTTGTTTAATTAATTGAGCAATGGTCACCAAAGTTGGTTTGATGGCAAAAATAACAAAAAAAGTGACGGTTAAAATGGAAAGGATAATACCGACATAAGTCCGGGCCTTTTTGGTTTGGTAAAAACTCCCCAAATCGGTGAAGTAGCGACGATAACGATGATATTCGGTTTGCCAGTCAAAAATAGCCATAGTTATTTTTTTAAAAACAAGGTTCTGCCGAAGGCAGGTTCTTAATTTTTAAGCTCTGTTTTTAAATTGAAAACAATTGTTCCGCCTTGTTCTTCATTGGTCGAGACTCTGGCAATAGACAAACTTTTAAGTTGGGGTGATTCCTTAAGATTTTTAAGAAAAGTGGCAAAGGCTAAGTCCGAATTGGCCGAAGCCGTGAGGGTAACTTTTTTATCAAGATAACTGAAGTTAGAAAGCTGAATGCCAACTGGGGTGAGTTCGGCAAAAATATCTAAAACTTGTTTGGCTTCATTTTGAGATTTTTGGAGGCCTTCAATGACAGTTAGCCGTTTTTGTAAAAAACGAAATTCTTTTTCTAAACTGGCGGAAGAATTAATAATCGCCTGTTTTTGCTTGATTGATTCATTCAGATTGGTTAAATCGCGGTCCAATTTAAAACGGGAAAGAAAAGCTAAAATGACGATAAGCTCGGTGATGATAACAATCCAGCGGCCGACATTTAAAAGCCATTTTAAAAATTTGCCGAAGCTAGTTTTTTCCCACTCTTCTTGTGGAATAAATTCGATGGTCGTTGCCGGCGCTTTTTTCGGGGCAGCCATGACTTCAGTATAGAATAAAAAAGAAGTTTTTGTAAAGAGGAATTAAGATTTTTTCGCTTTTAACAATTTTGACAGACGAGATTTTAAACGGGAGGCTTTATTGGGGTGGATGACTTTCTTTTTGGCTGCTCGGTCCAAAATCATAAAAGACAAACCTAAGTTTTTCTTATTAGGAGTTTGTCGAGTTTTTTTCAAAACGTCTTTGACCTTTTCTTTTATCTTTTGATTGATAGCCTTTCTTCGCCAATCGCGACGAAGAGCTTTTTTAGCTGATTGAAGAACTGGCATAATTAGGTTAAAGTATATCAAAACCTAAATTTTTAAGCAATGGTAAAAAAACTTCTACAAAGCGGTTCTAATTTTTTTACTAAAAGACAAAAGACGATTTTATCGGCGACGATGATTATCATGGTAATGATTGCCGCCTCACGGGTTTTAGGTTTGGTTCGTAACCGTGTTTTGGCTCAATTTTTTCCGGTTGAGAGCTTGTCGGTTTATTTCGCTGCTTTTCGTATTCCGGAAACGATTTTTGAAATTTTAGTTTTTGGGACTTTTTCTTCTGCCTTCATTCCCATTTTTACTTCTTATATTTCTCAAAAAAAACGCGGTGAGGCTTGGTATGTTGCTTCTGTTAGTCTGAACATCGCTTTTTTGATTTTCTTGTTTTTGGCAATCATTATTTTTATTTTAGCTAAGCCTCTTTATCATCTTATTGCCCCTGGTTTTTCCGACGCGCAAACTCTTGAAATTGCCAATCTTTCGCGGATTCTTTTAGCCGCCCAGGCTTTTTTTGTTCTAAGTTATTTTTTAACCAGCGTTTTAGAATCATTACAGCGGTTTTTGGTGCCGGCCTTAGCGCCGTTACTTTATAATTTGGGGATTATTCTTGGGGCTGTCTTTTTATCTTCACGTTTTGGCCTTTATGGACCGACCATCGGCGCTGTCGCTGGAGCCTTTTTCCACTTTTTAATTCAATTGCCTTTGGCTTTCTTTTTAGGTTTTCGGCCGAGGATTAAAATTGACCTCCATCATTCTGGCGTGAGAGAAATTGGCCGTTTAGCCTTGCCGCGCATGGTAGAGCTTTCTTCTTTACAAATAGGGAAAATGGCCGAGCTTTTTTTGGCCTCTTTGGTTTCCACCGCAGCCTATACCTATTACACTTTTGCCAACTCTTTAGCCTTATTGCCGATTGGACTTTTCGGAATGAGTATTGCCAAAGCCTCTTTACCCACCCTTTCTTACCAGTCAGCCAAAGGTAATTTTAAACAATTTACGGAAACTTTGATTTCTTTAATTAATCAGGTTGTCTTTTTCATTTTACCTTGTGCTGTTTTTTTGGCGGTTTTAAGGATACCAATTGTGAGGTTAGTTTTTGGGGTCGCCCGTTTTACTTGGGCCTCAACTGTGCAAACCGGTTATACTCTTTCCGCTTTTTGTTTGGGGATTTTTACCCAAGCTTTAATTTATCCTTTAACCCGAGCTTTTTGGGCTCTCCATGATACCAAAACCCCCGTCAAAATTTCGATAGGAGCCATTATTCTTAATATTTCTTTGGGGGCCATTTTTATTTTGGTTTTTAAGTTGCAAATTTGGACCTTAGCCTTTTCTTTCTCTTTGGCCTCCTTAATACAAGCGATTCTTTTATTTTCTTTTCTGACCCGCAAAATCTCTGGATTGGATAAAAGAAAGGTAGGAGTGCCTTTCCTAAAAATTGCTTTGGCCTCATTTACTTCTGGGGGCCTGATGTTTTTTCTACTTAAAGTTTTAGACCGCTCGGCTTGGGATAAAAGACTTTCCTTTCTTCACTGGATCGGTCTTAAATTACCCACAACTTTTGATCGTTTTGTTTTAGATACCCGATACACTCTTAATTTAATTTTACTTACTGCCTTGGTTGGGCTGATTGGTTTGCTAACTTATCTTTTACTGGCCTGGCTTTTAAGGGTGGAAGAAATTTCCTTGTTGAAAAAATTGATTGATAAAATTAAAAAACCCAAGATTTTATCAGAAGTCATTACCCCTTCACCCGAATGAAAAGCCTTAACTTGCATCAAGATTTTGCTGCCAAAATTTCCAAGCTTGAAGAAGAAGTAAGAATTACACCCTACCATAAAGGGACAGAACATTATATTGGCCGGCTTAGGGCGAAAATTGCGAAGTTAAAACAAAAAGAGGGAGAACAAATTGCCAGGGGTAGCGGCCGTTTTGGTTTTATTCCTAAAAAAACGGGTGACGCAACAGTCGTTTTAATTGGTCCGCCTTCGGTGGGCAAATCGACTCTTTTAAATAAATTAACCCAAGCTCATGCTCGGGTGGAGTCGTGGCCTTTTACAACCTTAACTGTAGTCCCGGGAATGATGGATTACCAGGGAGCGAAAATTCAAATCTTTGATTTACCAGGGATTATCAGCGGAGCGGCGACGGGGATGGGTCGGGGCCGGGAGGTTTTATCAGCCACCAGATCAGCAGACTTATTAATTTTGATGGTTGACGTGAAGGTATGGAATAAAACTAAAGGCATCCTTAAAGAATTAAAGCAAGCCGGCGTTAATTTGCCGATTTTAGTCGTGATTAATAAAATTGATTTGATTGGAAAAAATATCTCTCGGAATGACGAAATTTTAATTAGTGTGGAAAAAGAAATTGGCTTGACTGATTTAAAAAAACAAATTTGGCAAAAATTAAAACTGATGAGGATTTATCTAAAAAAGAAAGGGAAAGAGCCAGATTTTGACTCACCTTTAATTTTAAAAGAGGGGCAGGGAATTAAAGATGTGGTGCAAAAAATTTTTCCAGATGAGCGCGAAATTAAACAAACTTTACTTTGGGGGCCTTCGGCTCACTTCCCGGCCCAACAAGTGAGTCTGGCTCAACCACTTCAAGATGGCGATATTTTAAGTTTTAATTAAAAAACCCCTTGACAAAGTTTAGCAGTCATGTTATTTTACTGCTAACCACGTAATCCGCCAGCTGGCGGAAACGGGGCAAGTTATGGAACTAACCGAAAGACAAATCAAAATTTTAAAAGCCGTTATTGAAGAATACATTGAACAGGGTGAGCCGATTGGTTCGGAAGTTTTGGAGAAAAAATACGAATTGGGTGTTTCTCCGGCGACGATTAGAAACGAAATGGCCAAACTGATTGAAGCTGGTTATTTGAAACAACCTCATACTTCCGCCGGTCGGATTCCCACCAAAGAAGCTTTTCGTTTTTATATTGACCGTTTGATGGAAGAAAAAAAACTTTCCGTAGTTGATGAGGTGGCGGCTCGAGAAAAAATTTGGGATTCCCGGTTTGATTTTGACCATCTGATGCACCAAGTTGTCAAAGCTTTGGCCGACCAAACCCGAACTTTAGCTTTGGCCACTATCAAAGATGGAGATGTTTATCATGCGGGCTATGCCCATATTTTGGAAATGCCAGAATTTTTTGATATTGATGTGACACGGGCAATTCTCTCGATGTTGGAAGAAATTAATCAAATCCATCGCCTTCTTGAAAAAAATGATAACGAAAATCCCATGCATTTTCTTTTTGGTGAGGAACTTGGTTATGATTATTTAGAACCCTGCGGCATGGTTTTTACCCGCTTTGAAGCTGGGCCAAAAAAATCTGGCTCTTTGGGTGTCGTTGGCTCTAACCGTTTGAATTATGCTTTAGTGATTCCGACGGTTCGTTATTTCGCAGGTTTAATCGAGGAGCTTGCTCAAAATCTATGAACCAAAGAAACAAGGTTCTTGCCGAAGGCAAGGTTCTTGATTTCGCAGGTTTAATTGAGGAATTAGCTGGTAATCTTTAATGATGAGTAAGAAAAAGAAATCAGCAAGTCAGGATAAAATTGATGAATTGGAGCACAAGTGGAAGAGAGCTGTAGCTGATTATGCTAATCTAGAGAAAAGAATTGAAAAAGAAAAAAACCACTTTATCAAATTTAGTAACGCCCAACTTTTAAAAAAATTATTGCCTATTTTAGACGATTTGGAATTATGCGAAAATCATCTTAAAGATCAGGGCTTAACTATGATCTTAAACAAATTAAAAGAAATTTTAAAAAGCGAAGGCGTTGAAGAAATTAAAACTCAAGGGGAAGAATTTCAACCGGAGGCAATGGAAGTGATAGAGATGGTGGAAGGACCAAAAAACAGAGTAATAGAAGTTTCGAATAAAGGTTATCTTTTAGACGATAAAATTTTAAGAATTGCCAAAGTCAAAGTTGGCAAGGGTAAAACAAAGGAGAATTAAAGAATGTCAAAAATAATTGGGATTGATTTAGGGACAACCAATTCTTGTGTGGCGGTCATGGAAGCCGGCAAACCAAAGGTGATTCCTTCAGCCGAAGGACGCAATATTATCCCTTCGGTAGTTGAGCCGGTAAAGAATTTAGTGGGTGAAGTGGCTAAAAGGCAAATGATTTTGAACCCCGAAAATACGATTTATTCGGTTAAACGCTTAATGGGTCGCCGTTTCTCTGATGCTGAAGTAAAAAAGACCCAAAAGATGGTCCCTTATAAAGTTAAAGAAGGAAAAGATGGCATGGCTGTCCTTGAAGTAAATGGCAAGACTTATACGCCTCAAGAAATTTCCGCCAAAATTTTAGGGAAATGTAAGGCTGATGCCGAAGCCTTTTTGGGTGAAAAAGTAGAACGAGCGGTGATTACTGTTCCGGCCTATTTTGATGACGCCCAACGTCAGGCAACCAAACAAGCTGGGGAAATTGCGGGTTTTAAGGTAGAAAGAATTATTAATGAACCGACAGCGGCTTCTTTGGCTTATGGTTTGGAAAAGAAAAAGGGTGAAACTATTGCTGTTTATGATTTGGGGGGAGGAACTTTTGACATTTCTATTTTAGAGATTGGTGAGGGTGTTTTTGAAGTCAAAGCGACCAATGGTGATACCCATTTAGGCGGTGATGATTTTGATGAGAGAGTTGTTGACTGGATTGCCGATGAATTTAAAAAAGAACAAGGTGTTGACCTTCGCGAGGATAAGCAGGCTTTACAAAGAGTAAGGGATGCGGCCGAAAAAGCCAAAATTGAACTTTCTTCCACCTCGGAAACAGAAATAAATCAGCCTTATATTACCCAAGGCAAAGGCGGCCAGCCATTGCATCTGACAATGAAATTGAGCAGAGCCAAATTAGAGCAATTAATCGGCGATTTAATTGAAAAAACCATGGAACCGGTTAAACTTTGTTTGAAAGATGCCAAAATCAAGGTTGCCGATGTCGAACAGATTATCTTTGTCGGCGGTATGACTCGGATGCCCAAAGTCTATGAAACCGTTAAAAGCTTTTTTGGCAAAGGACCCAACCGTTCGGTTAATCCGGATGAAGTGGTGGCAGTTGGCGCGGCCATCCAAGGCGGCGTTTTGGGCGGCGAAGTGAAAGATGTGTTATTGCTTGATGTGACACCCCTAACTTTAGGAATTGAGACATTGGGTAGTGTCCGAACACCGTTAATTGACCGCAATACCACGATTCCGGCTTCTAAATCGCAAATTTTTTCGACTGCGGCTGACAATCAGACCCAGGTGGAAATTAATGTTTTACAGGGCGAGCGGCCGATGGCGGCTGACAATAAATCTTTAGGCCGTTTTATTTTAGACGGCATTCCGTCAGCCCCTCGCGGTATTCCCCAAATTGAAGTGACCTTTGACATTGATGCCAATGGGATTTTAACGGTTAAAGCCAAAGACAAGGCCACCAATAAAGAACAGATGATTACCATTAAAGGAGCCGTTGGTTTGTCTGATGAAGAAATTAAACAAGCCCAAGCCGAGGCGGAAAAATATGCTCAGGAAGACCAACAGAAAAAAGAGCAGGTTGAAGCTAGAAACCAAGCTGATAATTTGGTTTTTACCGCGGAAAAAACCTTAAAAGATGCTGGTGATAAGGTTAAACCGGAAGACAAGGAAAAAGTTGAAACCGAAGTTAAGAATGTCAAAGAAGTTTTGGCCAAAGAAGGTACTAGCAAAGAAGAAATCCAGCAAGCCGCCGACAAACTTTCCGAAGAAATACAAAAAGTCGGCACCGCCATGTATCAAGCTCAGCAACAAGCCGGGGGTCCTCAACAGCCAGCTGGTGAGGAAGAAAAAAAAGAGGAAACTGCTGATAAAACTTCTAAAGACAAAGATAAAGCCGAAGAAGGCGAAGTAGTTGAGTAAGTATGGCGACCAAACGTGATTTCTACGATATTTTGGGTGTCTCCAAAAATGCTTCACGAGATGAGATAAAAAAAGCCTATCGAAAACAAGCTTTAGAATGGCATCCGGATAGAAATAAATCCGCTGAAGCCTCAGAAAAATTCAAAGAAATTAATGAAGCCTATGAAGTTTTAGGCAATCCCCAGAAAAAACAAACCTATGACCAATTTGGCCATGCGGCTTTTTCTCAAGGCGGCGGACCAGGCGGATTTGCCGGCGGCCAGAATCCTTTTACTTATACTTACACCACTTATGGTGATGAGAGCGGGCAGGGTTCACCTTTTGAAGGCTTTGATTTTTCCGATCCCTTTGAAATTTTTGAACAATTTTTCGGCGGCGGCTCGCCCTTTCGGCAAGCTCAAAGAAAACCTCGTTATGGTTTGTCTTTAACTTTTCAGGAAGCGGTTAAAGGGGTGGAAAAAGAAGTTTCTCTTGATGGCATGAGGAAAAAAATTAAAATTCCCGCCGGCGTTGCTGAAGGCTCAAGAATTGAATTTAGTGATTTTTATGTCACCATTGATATCAAGCCCGACAAAACTTTTCAGCGTGAAGGCAATGATATTTTAGTGAACCAAGAAATTCCCTTAATGATAGCTATTTTGGGCGGTATTATTGAGGTGCCGACGATTGACGGCAACTTGAAATTAAGAGTTCGTCCGGGAACCCAATCGGGAACGATGGTTCGTTTGGCCGGAAGAGGGGTTAAAAGACTCCACGGTTATGGCCATGGTGATCAATATGTTAGATTATTAGTCAAAATTCCTGAAAAACTAACCAGAAAACAAAAAGAGATTTTGGAAGAATTTGAATAAAACGATATAGGATTCAAATAAATAAATCTGAATAACTTACATACAGACTTCTTCTTAAGTAAATTTGATTAATTTTTTTGTACCCTTTTTATTTAAAAAGTATTTGGGTTCCTCAAATCTGTGAAATCTTCCATTCTTAAAATAGCCTGTCTCCCAACTATAATTCAATAAAGCTACATTATAAGGAAAAAAACTTTTTAGAGCCTGTATTAAATTATTATTATCAAAAATTCTCTCATTTTCGTTGGCATAAAATTTCTCGACTCTCTCTTCTTTTAATTCTTCTTCCTTGGCCTCTTTTTTACACTGCAATAATAATATTTCCAAGTCATTGCCATCCATATCCAAGAAATTTACTATCCCCATAATTGGTCTGAAATTTCTGGGATTAAAATTTTCATCAAACTTATATTTTATAACTTTATATTCTTTAAAATTCCGAAGAGTTAAGCCATTTAAAATTTTTAAATCCCGTTCAGAAGGGCAAACATATGTTTCTAAAGGATGTGTATGTAAATCTAAAAATAAATAACGGTCTTTTTGTAAGTCATCAATACGAAAATAATATTTTTCTCCCTTCTTTTTTACACTTTCACCAAAAAAATTATCTGGATATGCCCCCCTGATTATTTTTAGTCTCGCTTCGTCTTCATTATCATATCCTGTTAAAGAGTGCATCCCTCTTAAATCATCTGAAAATTCCTTACTGGTAAATAATCTAAATAATTCTCTGCTTTCTATTGTTCGTAATTGTGGAGTTAAAGATTCGGCTAATTTGTAAAAACTGTATTTATCAAATCCAGGAATTGTTACTACGAGACCTGCTTTATCAAAACTATAGTCCAACTTTCTTTCTTTAATTACATCATAAACTGAAACTCCTTTTTCGGCATTCATGACGATAATATAGTTGATTTATTAAAGATTGTCAAAAAAATTGGCCCAGTGATTACGGGAGCTTCGCACCTTAAAGGTGATTTGCTACCTACCCGAAAACAAAAAGAAATTTTGGAAGAATTTTAATAGAGTAGTATGCGAATAGTTACAACAAAGATTAAAGATTGGTTAAAAGAAACCTTTCTTAATGAAAGGGGAGTAATTGTTGTTATTTTTATTTTTAATCTCATAATACTTTTCTTGCATTTATTCAAAGCCTCTTTTGTGTTAATTGATAACACGACTATACTTTTGATGTTGTTAGTTCTGATTACTCCTTTTGCAGCACATATTAAAAAAATTAAGTGGGGTGACTTTGAAGCAGAACTACTAACAAAAGATATAGAGAAGTTGAAACAACAGGCTGAAGAAATTGAAGTCTCAAAAAAAGAACCAGAAACTTCTGCCAGGTTAGAAGTTATATCAAAGGAGTTGCAGGAACTAGCTTCCAAAGATAGTGTGTTAGCCTTAGCAAAATTAAGAATAGAAATAGAACTTAGACTCAAAAAGCTTTTCTCTTATTCCGAAGAAAGAAATATTTATGGAATAAGAAGCATGACGCAAACTCTAGCGGCAATTGGTACTATCAGTAATGAATTACGAAACTTAATTCTGGATATAACCTCTATTCTAAATAGAATTGTACATGAAGGAGATATTTTAACTGAAGCAAAAGTTGACAATGTATTAACAATAGGGGTTGAAATACTAAATGAACTAGACAATATTTTTTATGAGAAATTAGTCGAGCCGATCTCCAAAAAAGTGATTTCAAAGAAAGAATTAACCGAATACGTGGGGGCCAAATACGAGGTAGTGTCCGTGGTTCCATTAGTAGAGAAACCTTATGTAAATAAAAGGGTTTTGAACCAAGAACAGTTAAACCAATTACTTGATGGATATGATGAATATGCTGAATTTTTAGTTGAAATAAAAAAATTATAATTATCATTCAATTATTCACAATTGTTTGACTTCAAGATGTGGGATCAAAGTGAAGAAAGTTGACTTTCCTTCTTTTCTCAAGTGAGGTGACATTCCGGGGATGTAAACTGCAATTTATCTTCTTTTATCTCTTTCTTCAGCCTCGGAAAAGTGGTAAAATTGAAGCAAGATTGCGACCTCCAAATCCTAGGGCGCGGAAGGAATAGGGTGCTTTTAGTATGGGAAACTCAAAGCTTAAAGAAAAGGATGCGTTTAGTCGAGCAAAACAAGTAGTTAATAAATTACCAAGAGTCGTTTTTGGTTCTATAGAAAAAAGACTGGGGAAAAAGATAGCAATAACTTTGGCCGTAATATGTCTTATTCTGTTCGGTTTTTTTAGATTGCCGTTTTTTGGTATGATCTCAGACTTCGACTTCTTTGGCAAAGAAAAATCTAAACCGTCTTCCACCGAGGTGGAAACCCCAAAATCACCACTTGAAAGAGAAAGAGTGCTTTCAATCTCAGAAAGCCCATGTGAGGGTATGTCTGTAGATATCACTCAAGAATTTGGTGACGTTTCTGGCAAAGAGAAACTAGTTAAGACAGACGAGGATGACCTAACTGTAGTTTCTGCTCCCAGAGACGGTAATTATCAGGGGGTTAAAAGATACCCTTTTGAATGTTCGCTTCCGTGGATCGCTACGTTCTCTGGAATACCAAGAAAAGATAGTTCGATAGGTATTTTTCTTGAATTCGAAGAAACATTTAAAATTCTGATTGGGGACGGCGATAGAATCAATTGGAAAGTAGAGAAAAATGATCAGGGAAGAAAAGGGGTTTGGACTGAAGTGACAAGAGAAAAACTGACTAATGGAAAGATTTCTGTTGATCGGCAAATGACGATTGTTATTGAAGCAGGACTCGTAGGGAGAACTGTTAAACTTCTGTTCAAAATCAATTATGTTCCCGAGGGCGGGGAAAACTACGTTTGGGAAGAGCATGAAGATATTCAGTTTCAACCCAAAGCCATAAATCTAGAAACTAATCCTTCTCAAAAATTTAGAATTGGAATTAACGATTGGAGATTTAAAGGACAGGGTAGTGAGGTAAAACTTGGTACTTTTAGTGTAAAAGAGTTGGAATAAGAAAGGCGGTGAGTAAAAATGGCAATAATTAAAAAGATTTACACAAGAACAAAAGACTATTTCATAATCATAGAGCTAGAAACTGGCGAAATGGTAGTTATGAGTGGAACTGACCAAGCCATTGCTAGGAACAAGTTCGAAAATGAGCTTGTCGACGTAGAGGCGGATGTAAAAAAGATAGATAAAGTAACAAACAGGGGCGAGGATTTTAAAAGTCTTAGAAGGGCAGTTCTAGAAAAAGTTGATGGTAACTACGAGTTAAGGATTGTCCATAGAGGAGAGCGAAAAGTCTTGTTAACAGAAGAGGCCAAACTTATCATAATAACTTAAAATTCTGCCGGTGAGTAAAAATGGCTAAAAATATTTTATTAAGATCCTTTTTGTGGTTGTTATTTCCTTTCTTTGGCTTTATTATTCTTTCATACCTAACTTATCCGCTTCAGCCCCACTGTGAATTAGGAAATGGCCTATTCGGCTGCGTACCCGTGTGTACACCTGAAGTAATGGCTAAACTTCAAAGAGATTTTCCTTTTGGTGGCTCGTGCTTTCACGGAGGTCCCGTAGCTTGGCAAAGCTTTTTCTATCAAAATAAATTAGTAGTATTCTTATTAGAATTGGCTTTTTTAATAGCATTTTTCATTTGGGCACAAAGAAGAGAAAAAGCTAAACAGGTATTAAGATGGCTAGCGGAATTGCCAATAAAACCATTAGTTTTGTTTAGAGAAAATAGAAAAAACAAAAACCTATTGTCAAGACTAATATCACTAATATTGATAGTAATATTAATTCCCTTGTGGGTAATCGGAGATACTATAGTTATTGTTTTTATAGTAAAAGGTTTGGCTAATTTGTAGTAGTAGAAAACTTAAAATTCTGATTCGATAAAACTCACTATAAATGCCGCTTCACCCCTGCAAAAATTTCTCCTTCTCAAAAACCTGTCCTTAATCTAGGGGGATTTAATGAACACAGATATGGTGGGAACAAACACCCTATAAGATTAACTTTTGGCTTCAGAAGTATGTCTTCTATCTATTCCAATAAGGGAAACAGTATAACCCTTGTTTTTCATTTGTCTCAGATAGTCATAGATATGACTTTTATCCCCTTCTTCTTTCCGGTTTATTCTTCTGTCAGTTAAGCCTTTTGCTTTTTCGGGTGGAAACTCTCCTAAAAGAATTATCCTTTTTATGCCCAATTCCTTGAGTTTTTCCTCTGTAGGTAAAAATCTGTCAAAGTCACCATTTTTGTCTTCAAAATCTGCATGGGGATCAAAATTTATAACAATTCCTCTCAATCTTTCTCTTGTAAGTTTTTCTTGAGCCTCTTTAATTCTTTCTTCATTAGCCAATGCCACGCTCATAACTCTGCCAGGGTGACAATAGGAGTCTTGGAAAATTGATGGCCTAATGCTTTTATTCGCAGGTATAAAAGTAAAATATGTATCCAATCCAGCCTCAATAAAAACAGGGATTGTTGCCAATGCGTGTTGGGTAGCTATATTTTGAAAAATTAGCACATTTTCTTTTTCACTTAAGATATTTGGTAAAATTTGTTTAACTTCTTCTCTAAACATTACATCAGCAGGAATTTCTTCTGCCTTCGGTATTGTACTTAAAGCTTTTGGTAGTACTATCTCTTCTGTGACAATACCAAACTTAGAAGACATAATGTTTTTAACCTTCATCTTAATATCTTCAAAATTCTCTGTATTAGATTTATTTTCAAGCGTTATATTATCTTCCATAAATCTAGCCCTTTCTATCCCTCTCAATAAACATTTATAAATACTCCTCTTTAATATTATATTATAAAACTAGTCCGAACATCGTTCACTAGGCCCTGCTTAATCCTTCTCTCATCTGCTATAATTCTCCTGTGAAAGAAATCTACCGCGGACCAAGCAGGGCCACAAGAAAATTGAAAGAAAGTGAACGACAGTTTAAACATCTACGTAAAATAGAACAAAGAAGGCTTAAGCGACATAAAAATCATCAAGAAGAGAATCTCATTAAAAAGGCCAAATAATATCGTCTGCTCAAAAATCCATTTCCCCCTTAATCCTAAACCAAACTTTGGTCTTTTTTTGTTGCCTAAATTTGAAGATAACTAGTTCGAACATCATCTCCACCTTCGCCAAGGCTTCGGTGGACAGGCACACTTCTTAAATTCAGTGTAAACGATGGAGAGCAGCCAGGCTTGGGTTCAATTTTTAGCAACTTCAGAAGAACACAGAATTTTGGTATAATTTTTTTGTGAAACTTAATAGGGTTTTAATCTACCACGAAAATAACTATAAATATCCCTATATACCCCAAGAAGATTTTTATTGTTCAGATAAAAATATATTTGTCGTAACTGATGGTGTTACCCACGACTTACTTGATGGTGACCTCTATCCTATTCCATCCGATTCTTCGCTGGTATCAAAATTGACAGGCGATACTTTACTTAACTGTCTTGTTACAAAAGAATTTGTTGATGATAAACATATTAGAGAAGCTTTTATTGAAGCCAACACTAAAGTAAAAGGATTTAACCTAAAAAGAGAATTATGGGTGAACCGAGAGAATAACGCCTATAACTATGGTTCATGTGTTGCTTCCTTAGTAGTTATTTTGGAGAATTTAGTTTTGTATGGGGTTTTAGATGACTGTAAAGTAGCAGTTTTTGATAAACAGAAAAACAATAAAGTAAAGCTGAAGCCTTACGTAGATAATTCAGCAAGTTATTTTAATAAGAAATTTGACTGGTCTAATCCAGAGCACAGAAAAATTTGGAGAAAAGAGATTGCAAACAATAGCTTGAGAGCAGAAGGCAATCAAGAAATTGGATACGGCGTTATTGACGGAAGAGATACTTTTATAGATTTTTTACAAATAGGTAGGGTGAACATATTTCAAGGCGATTTGGTTTGTGTTTATACAGATGGATTTGATGAACCCCTTAAAGATAAAAATTTCTTAAATTTGTTATTTACTAGTGATTTTAATATGGATTTATATGAAAAAATAAACAACTATTTAAGAAAGGAGGATTTACTAAAAGAAAAAACAGCATATTTTATAAAAATAGGCAACTAGTCCGAACATCGTGGATTCGATTCCACTCACCACAAGTCCACGAGGGAGAGCCATCTTTCACCAAGGCTACAGAATGGCAGGCAAATAACCCATAACATTGACTTTTACTTCTTTTTGTATTAATATTCTTCCACTGGTAAATTCTGGTTTTCTTTTTTGCAGAAAACTCTAGTAATTTACTTTTAAATATATTTTCAGTTTTAGCAACTTAACAATTTATCAAAAACTTTTTAAAAGGAGTGAGGAAGATGGTAAGAATATGTGAGGACGGGAAGAAAATATGGCGTGATATTTATCGCTGGACCCTTTTTCTGTGGGGGATTTTGTTTCTAGTTTGGATAATCTGGTTTCTTGTAGCTAAGAGAGTCCCCGAATTTTCTCAGATTATACTTGAGTGGCCTAAAACATTGAATGAGACTATATCTTTACCATTCGGAATTTTAAGATGGTGGGATTTTTTAGTCGTTCCTTTATGGCCAATAACTTATGCTTTAATCTATAATCTTGACTTTGATTTCCCTGACGACCAACTGCATATTAGATGGAATAATTGGGTTTCCGGTCCTATTATTGGTGCTTGGCTTTTTACCTTGTGGGCTGTTCGGGGCTATCTGATTTCGCTAATTGCTGTTGCTGCTTTATTATTCATAGCGTCTATTCACAGCGAGATTGTAAGCTTTATGGTTGATTCAAAAGAACAAACTCCTTCTTTTAGTGTTAAGAGCTTTGTTCTTTCACTATTGCTCAATTTATCTTCGGGGATGACAATTGGCCTATTTATGGTTTTTTCAATTGGTCTTCTTCCTGGATTAGTAATCGGGCTGACTAGTTTTTTAGCCATAACTTTCTTCCAATATATTCTAGTTAAGTTTTTCAGAATAATTTATTATCTGTTCAAGCTTAAAATTTTACCGTGGTTGGGAGTAGAAATAGACGATTGCTAAAACTGAATTTAATAAGAGATTGATTACTTTTTGTGCTAAAAACACATTGAGGAAAAATCTCTTATTTTTTTGCCTAAATTTAATTTCCGAAAACTTGCTTAAAATTTTTGAGAGAGTAAAATATTTCTTATGTCTGAGATTAAAAAAATTAATGGAGGTGAGAAGAATGGTTAAGCTTATTGCTTATTGCGGTTTAGATTGTGCTCAATGTTCGGCCTATATTGCTACTCAAAAGAACGATAAAGAGGGATTGGCTAAGACAGCCGCCCAGTGGTCCAAACAGTTCAAAGCGACAGTCAAACCAGAAGAGGTCATTTGTGATGGCTGTACCAGTCCAAGTAATCGGAAGACATCTCATTGTGCCGTGTGTGAGATAAGAACTTGCTGCGTTGGCAAGGGTAAAGAAAACTGTGCTTTGTGCGAAGAGTATATTTGTGAGAAACTAGGAAAGTTTTTAAAAGATGCCCCAGGAGCAAAGGAAAATTTGGAAAAGATAAAAAAGAGGACTTAAAATTCTGGTTCGACTTTCCTTCGATAAAACTCCCCGCATAACACTTACTTGCTCCCAAATACTGCGTGTTTGCGTCGCAAGAGCGTGTACACGGGGCAGGCACCATAAATGCCGCTTCGCCCCCTGCAAAAAATCTCTCCTCCGTAAGATTTATCAGTTGACTAAAGATTAAGAACGAGATAAAATCTAATTAATATGGCGACCATATTTACGATTAAATTAATTCACGATAAAGCTTACAAAGGCTATGTAGCCGAAGTTGTCAATCTTCCTGGTTGTATGTCTCAAGGAAAAACAAAAGATGAAGCAATTTCAAATGTCAAAAAAGCCATCGGAGCGTTTTTAAAAGTAATAGCCAAAGACGAAGCAGTCAGTAAAAAAGAAGGCGTCGAAGTTAGAAATATTTCAATTAATCTTCCAAAATCGTTTGTCGCTGTCTAAATGAAATTAGTAGGACTTTCCTGGAAAGAGATTGTTATGGCCTTTCAAAAGGCCGATTTTTATATTAGAAGCGATGATGGCGCCCATATCATCCTAAAGAGTGATAAATGTCCCTTTAATATTTCTATTCCGAGACACAAAGAAGTGGCCTCATTTTTGCTGAGAAAACAATTAAAACTTGCCAATATAAGCATTAAAGAATTTGAAAGACTTTTGAAGAAAAAGTGAAAAAGTTTCCACCTAAATTTTCTTTTTTAACTATTTTACTTTTTTTGTTTCTTTTACCTTCATTAATATTCAACATCTTTTTCTTCCATGAAATAAAAAAGAACGAGGAAGGAATTAAGGTTTTGGGAGTCATTGACGGAGATACCCTTGTTTTAGAAGGGAAAGTGCGGGTCAGATTAAGAAACATGGATGCGCCGGAACTGGATCTTTGCGGTGGCAAAGAAGCCAAAGAGGAATTGGAAAAATTAGTCAGTGGCAAAAAAGTGGTTATTGAAGAACAGGTAATTGATCAATGGGGCAGGCCCATGGCCTTGGTTTATGTGGATAAAAAATTAGTCAATGAAGAAATGTTAAAAAGCGGTTGGGCCAGGTTTCATAGCGATAGCAGTTCCCAAAGAAAAGTTTTAAAACTGGCCAATGATGAGGCCAAGAAAAAGCCTTTGGGGATTTGGAGCTCAAAATGCCAACAAACTAAGAATCTGGAAAATCCCAAGTGCATTATTAAAGGTAATCTTGACCTTAATTCAGGCAAAAAGATTTATTATTTTCCCGGCTGCAGCCAATACGAATTTACCATCATCGAAAAAGACATTAGTGAGAACTGGTTTTGCACTGAAAAAGAAGCCCAAGAGGCCGGTTTCATCCGCTCAAAAACCTGCCCTTAATATAGGGGTTTTAGTGAACGCAGATGGGTGGAGAGCACTTCTTCGCCAGTTGGCGGGTCAGTTTAAACTAACTTCAGAAAGCCCAATTTTATGGGCTTTTTTTGGTTTGTGATAAAATTGGAATGTAGTGGAATATCACATATACTGAAACGTTAGGCGAAATAAAAAATATTTTTTACTACTAAAGAACTATTAAAAAACCATGAAAGAAATATTATTGCTTGCTCTAATAATTGCATTTGGTGGAGTTGGTATTGTAAGTCTTATCGCGTATTGGCCTACAATAAAAGATCTGTATTATCATAAAAAGCCAAGTGCCAACATAACATCGTATGTTTTGTGGACAACAACGGCGGGAATTACATTCTTGTATGCTTTGTTTATTCTTCCAGACTTGCTTTTTAGAATTGTATCTGGGATAAGCTTTGGAGCTTGTGCGATAGTACTATTTTTAAGCATTAAATTGAAAAATAATCGTTAAAAAATTCTAACTTCCTTTTCTCCAGATGTGGGCAGGCACACTTCGATAGACTCGGCGTAAACACTTCGTAAACTCAGTGTAAACGATGGGAAGCCCGATTTTCTTAATATAACTTCTGATATAATCCAACCATGAGCAAAAAAATCATTTATCTTACAATTGACGATGCTCCATCAGAAATAATGAACGATAAAATAGAATATTTATTGTGTGAAGAAATTCCAGCTATTTTCTTTTGTGAGGGGGCGAAATTAAAAGATAGAGGAGACGTGGTTATTAATGCAATTAGAAAAGGTTTCATGATTGGTAACCATTCATATAGTCATCCCCATTTCTCCAAAATAAGCGTAGATAAAGGTAAAAAAGAGATCAAAGACACTGATGACTTGATCAACAAACTATACTTAAAAGCTGATAAAAAAAGACCGGCTAAAATTTTCAGGTTTCCTTATGGAGACAAAGGGACCAGTGGAAAAGTGAAAATATATCAAGAATTTTTAAAAAATCTTGGATATTCTCAACCGGAATTTGAAAATATAGATGATGTTTGGGTCAATAAGAAGCGGATTTTTGAATACTACGATGTCCTGTGGACATATGATTCAGATGATTATAAAACGGAAAATGATTATAAAAAGGGAAAAAGAGAAAGCGAGGAGACTATATTAGCAAAAATGGACAAGAAATTTCCGGGATGTATGGAAGGTTTGAGTCTTAATGAATATTCTGACATTGTTCTTGTCCATGATCACCCAGAAACAAAAGATTTATTTATAAAAATGGTTGATAAGTTAAAATCAAAAGGGTTTGAGTTTAGGCTTCCCAAACTCAAATAAAAGCACAACTAGTCCGAACATCATCTCCACCTTCGCCAAGGCTTCGGAGGACAGGCATCCTTATCCACAATCGGTTGACTTCAGGACCTCTTTCTGTTAAAATTTTTCTTAGATTAAGTAATTAGATAAGTAATTTAGAGAGGTGGGGTGACCCACCTTTTAAAATAAAGAAAGGATTTAACTGTGGCAGCACTTAAAGCCAGAACCGAATTTGCGTCAGCTTTAAATCAAATTTGTGCCGAACACGGCATTGAGATTGATGTTGTTTTGGATTCAATAAAGGAAGCTTTATTGGCAGCCTATCGTCGTGATTTTGGTATGGAAGAGGAAGCCAATTACGAGGCGGAAATTAATAAAGAAACTGGTGAAACCCATCTTTATCTTTTAGGGAAAAAGAAGAAAGAGGTTACCCCGCCTGGATTTGGAAGAATTGCCGCTCAAGTGGCTAAACAGGTTCTCATTCAAAAAATCAGAGAGGCTGAAAAATCTTCCATTCTCAATGAATATGCTAAAAGAATTGGAAGTTTGGTTTCCGGACGAATTATTCGTTTTGATGGTCCTCAGGTGATTGTGGATATTGACCGCACCGAAGCGATTATGCTCAAGGCGGAACAGGTTCTCCCGGAGAATTACAAAATTAGTCAGCGCTTAACCTTTTATATTAAGGGGATTGAAGAGTTGGGTAAAGGTCAGCAAATTATTGTTTCTCGAGCCGACAAAAATTTAGTTGAAGGTCTTTTTAAAAGAGAAGTTCCCGAAGTAGCTTCAGGCGTGGTAAAAATTAAAGAAATTGCCCGTGAGGCAGGGAATCGCTCTAAAATTGCCGTTTTTTCCACCCAGGCTGGAGTTGACCCGGTTGGTTCTTGTGTTGGCCAAAAAGGCGTTCGAGTTCAGGCGGTTATCAACGAACTTAATGGAGAAAAAATTGACATCATTCAGTACAGTGAAGATGTAGTTAAATTTATTGCCGCCGCTCTTTCCCCGGCAGAAAAAATTAAGGTTGAGGTTGATGAAAAGAAAAAGACAGCGGTTGTCACCGTTCCTGAAGACCAACTTTCTTTGGCCATTGGTAGGGATGGACAAAATGTGCGCCTAGCGGTCAAATTGACGGGTTATAAGATTGATATTAAGGGAGATCTTGTTTCTCACTCTGCTCGAAATAAAATAGATATTAAGGGAGCAGAAGAAGTTACTCCTAAGGAAAAGAAAGTAGTCAAAACGGCCAAAAAAGTGGCTAAGGAGGTTGGTAAGAAGAAAAAAGAGAAAAAGAAATAATGAATCAAAATTTTTATGAAAACCAAGACAACCAAAACCGGTTTAGCCTCCTCGGTTTCCAAAGGAAACAGTCGGCCGCCAGTGGTTGTCATCCTCGGTCATATTGATCATGGTAAAACAACCCTTCTTTCTAAAATCAAAGAAATGGATTTGACTCGAAAAGAACATGGCGGAATTACCCAACATATCGGTGCTTATCAAGTACAAGTAAAACTCAAAACTCAAAACTCAAAACTCAAAACTATTACCTTCATTGATACCCCGGGTCATGCGGCTTTCAATCAAATGAGATCTCGCGGAGCAAAAATTGCTGATTTAGCAGTTTTAGTTGTCGCGGCCAGCGAAGGAGTAAAATCCCAGACTTTGGAAAGTCTCAAGTTTATAAAGCAGGCCGGTATCAATTTTTTGGTGGCTTTAAACAAAATTGATTTACCTGAAGTTAATCTTGAAAACGCCAAAAGAAATTTAGTTGACAATGGTATTTTGATTGAAGGTTTTGGTGGCGATACTGTCGTTGTTCCAATTTCCGCCAAGGAGAGTACGGGAATCAATGATCTTTTAGAAATGATTTTGCTTTTGGCCGAAATGATGAATCTTAAAGGTAATCCTCAAGCCGAACTGGAAGCCAGTGTGATTGAATCAAGAATTGATTCACATAAAGGGCCTTTAGCCACGATTTTGATTCGCAATGGCAGTTTGAAGGTTGGTGATGAGATTAAAGTGGAGAATTCTTGGGGCAAAATTAAGGCAATGTTTGACGAAAAAGGACAATCGGTGAGTCAAGCCTTACCGAGCCAACCAGTAGAGGTTTTGGGCTTCAAAACCGTACCGGTGGTTGGTGGCAAGGTGGAAATCACCAAAGATAAAACTTTAAATGAATTACCGACTTTACCTAAAGAAAATGTTACTAAAGTTTCATTAAAAGAGTCTCAGGACCAAACGCCAAAATTAGTTATCATTCTGAAGGCGGATATGGAAGGGACCTTAGAAGCGATTAAAAATAATCTACCTGAAGGTTGCCAAATTATTAAAGCTGAAGTTGGTGGAGTTAATGATTCAGATATTTTAATGGCAGCCACCAGTTCGGCCGAAGTAATTGCCTTTAATATCAAAATCCCCCATCAGATAAAAAAATTGGCGGAAACAGAAAAAGTCAAAATTTCTTCTTATCAAGTGATTTATGAATTGCTGGAGGATGTAGAAAGAAAAGTTTTGAAGGTAATGGAGCCGACCATTGATGAAGAAATTCTAGGCAAGGCGGAAATTATCGCCGAATTTACGATGAAAGAAAGAATCGCCGGCTGCCGTGTGATTGAAGGAGAGATCAAAAAGAGTGACAAAATTCATCTTTTAAGGAATTCACAAATAATTAATGAAGTTCGTTTGAAGTCAATGAGAAGGGGTAAAGAAGATGTTCAACAAGTCAAAAAAGGTGAGGAATTTGGTGTTATTTTAACCCCTAACGTTGACTTTAATGTGGGCGATGTGTTAGTATCTTATCGTCAGCCCCAAACCGGACAATGAAAGATTATTACGATTTTACTCCGGTCGAAGAATCCCTGTCCACTGCTCATAATTTAACGATTGTTCTTCCTATGAGCTTAAACCAAGACAAAGTCGCTTCAGCCTTGGCCCTGTATCTTTCGTTGCGAAAAGCCAACCGTCAGGTCAATATTGTTTGCTCCCGGCCAATGATTGTCGAATATTCTTCCCTGATAGGTGTGGATAAGATCAAAAATAAACTTAGTGGTAGAAATTTAGTTGTTTCTTTTGACTATTTGGAGGATTCGATTGAAAAAGTAAGTTATAACATTGAAAACAACAAATTTAATTTGGTTATTCAACCTAAAGAAGGTTATCCGCCTGTGTCAACGGAAAAAATCCAATATTCTTATTTTGGTGAGCAGGCTGATATGATTTTTATTATCGGTGCTTCTTCCCTTGAAGACTTGGGAGAGATTTATTTTGGCAATAAAACTTTTTTTCAAGAAGGCAATACGGTTAATATTAATATCAATCAAGCTAGCAAACCTTTCGCCAAGATTAACTTGATCAATCCTCAAATGGCCAGTTTTGGGGAGTTTGTGACTTTCTTTTTGTCGACTCTTAAAATGCCCGTTGATGAAGATATTGCCAGTAATTTACTTCTAGGAATTGAAAGAGCGACCAATAATTTCTCTTTAACCAAATCAACACCAGTGACTTTTGAAGCCGCTGCTTTTTGTCTTCGCGCCGGAGCCAGAAAGCCCTTAAGAGAATTTATCGAAGAAAAAAAGGCAGGGGAAAGAAAGAAAGAAGAAGAAAAAACCGAAGAAGTCGAAACTTTAAAAGTCAAGCCTTCACCTGATTGGTTTAAACCCAAGATTTATAAGGGTGATACTAAGATTTAAGGGAGATTAGTAACGAGGTAGGTTTTAGGAAATTCCTTTTTTAGATTCTGATAAACTTTCAAGGCTATTAGTTTGCTTTCACAGATACCAAAAACCGTTGGTCCGGAGCCACTCATCATTGCTCCTAAGGCACCATTTTGTAACATTTTATCTTTGATTTTGGTGATGGCCGGATAAAAGTTAGGAACCCAAAATTCAAAATCATTGTGAAGATTTTGGGCAATTTTTTGGAGATTGCCTTCTTTGAGAGCATTAATTAATTCTTTTAACTGTTTTTTGCCAATCTGGCTGTAGTCAACTTGAGAATAAGCCCATGGGGTAGAAACTGGTTCTTCAGGATTAGTTAAGACGAGATACATCTTAGGAGCAGGTGGTAAATTTTTAAGTTTTTCTCCCAAATGAGTAGCTAACTTAGTTCCGCCCATCAATTGATAGACAACATCCATACCAATTTTGAGACCAAACTTGATCAAGTCTTTAGTGTTTAAGCCGAGATTCCAGATTTTATTAAGACCAATTAAAGTTTGGGCGGCATCGGAACTGCTGCCGCCTAAACCAGCTGCCACCGGAATTCTTTTCTCAATTTTAATAAGGACACCTTTTTTAATTCTCATCATTTTTTTAAGAAGTAAAGCCGCCTGATAAACAGTATTAACTTCACCTAAAGGAACGGTTTTATCATCACAGTAGACTTTAATAATATCTTGGTCAATTTCCTGGAGATAGATGCGATCAAAAAGCGAAACTTGTTGAAAAATAAACTTCACCTCATGGTAACCGGAAGAAAGTTTTTTTAGAATTGAAAGCCCAAGATTGATTTTGGCCGGAGCTTTCAGACAGATTTTTTTCATCCCCTTGTTAAACAGAGCCTTTTTTGTTAAAATAAGAACCGTGCGCTTCGCGCAGAACCTTGTTTTTAATAAAAATTACTTTTTTAGAGTATGTCTTTAAGTTTAGACGAAAAACAAAAAATTATCAAAAAATTTGCTCAAACCAAAGGTGATACTGGCTCGCCGGAGGTTCAAATTGCCCTCTTGAGTTATAAAATTAAAAATTTAACTGATCATTTGAAAGAGCATAAAAAGGATGTTCACTCACGCCGAGGTTTATTGTCCATGGTGTCTAAAAGAAGAAGACTTCTTGCTTATCTTCTGAAGAAAGACGAGGCAAGATACAAAACTATTGTGGAAGAGTTGAAATTAACCAAATAAGAACCTGTCGAAACGACAGAACCTTGTTTTAAAAAAATAATTCATCATTAATGAAAACCGTTTTAAAATCAGTTGAAATTGGCGGCAAGGAATTAACCTTAGAGGTTGGTCGTTTCGCCGCTCAAGCCAGTAGTGCCGTTTTGGCCCGTTACGGCGATACTATGGTTTTGGCCACGGTGGTGGCGGCCAAACCGCGAGAAGATCTCGATTATCTTCCTTTAGGCGTGGAATATGTGGAAAGGCTTTATGCTGGGGGAAGGATTAAGGGTTCCCGTTGGGTCAAGCGAGAAGGAAGGCCTTCGGATGAAGCGACTTTAACCGCGCGTTTGATTGACCGTTCGGTTCGTCCTTTATTCCCCGAGGGCTATAAAAATGAAATTCAGGTGGTTATTACCGTTTTGTCGGTTGATAGCGAGAATAGTGCCGATATCCCCGCTATTGGGGCTGTTTCAGCCGCCTTGGCCATTGCCGATATTCCCTGGGAAGGCCCGATAGGAGCAGTCAGAGTCGGTTTTGTGCCGAAAAACGGTGAAGGCGTTTTTATTATTAATCCTACCTATCAAGACTTAGAATTTTCAGAATTAGATTTGGTGATTTCCTCGACAGAAAAGGCCATTATCATGTTGGAGGGGGGGGCAAAAGAAATTTCTGAAGAAACGTTATTGAAAGCGATTGAAGCGGGGCAAAAAGAATCGCTAAAAATTATTAAAATAATTAATGAATTAGCTAAAGAGGTCGGCAAGAAAAAAGAAAAATTTACCCCTGTCGAAATTAAGGCTAGTTTAATTAATCAAATCGAAAAAGAAGTCAAAAAAGAAGTTGAAGAAGCAGTGAGTTTAATGGCGAGTAAAGAAGGTCCAGGCGGTGTTTTGGAAGAAATCAAACAAGCAGTGGTGGAAAAATATCCTGAAGAGAAAAAAGACCAAATCGCCAAAATTATTGAAAAATTATTTAAAAAAACGATGAGGAATCAGATTTTGACCAAAGGCAAAAGACCGGATGGTCGGAAACCAACCGAAATCAGGCCGATTGAGATTGAGGTTGGTATTTTACCCCGAACTCACGGTTCGGCGATGTTTAAACGCGGTAACACCCAAGCCTTAACCGTGACTACCCTCGGTTCACCCTCTTTAGAACAGCTGATTGAAAGTATGGAAGGTGAAGAAACGAAGCGTTATATGCATCACTATTACATGCCGCCTTTTTCTATGGGCGAAACAGGCAGGGTTGGTTGGCCTTCCCGTCGGGAAATTGGCCACGGAGCTTTAGCCGAAAGGAGCCTTGAAGCCGTCCTTCCCTCGGAAGAAAAATTTCCTTACGCGATTAGAATTGTTTCGGAAATTATGTCTTCCAACGGTTCGACGTCAATGGCCTCGGTTTGCGGCTCAACTTTATCTTTAATGGATGCAGGAGTGCCGATTAAGGCTCCGGTTTCCGGAATTGCCATGGGGATGGTCAGCGAGGGCGAAAAACAGGTTATTCTTTCCGACATTATTGGCTTGGAAGATTTTGATGGCGATATGGATTTTAAAGTTGCCGGGACACAAAAGGGAATTACGGCGATTCAAATGGATGTTAAGACCAAAGATTTGACGGTGAAAACTCTCCAAAAAGTTTTGACCCAAAGTAAAGAAGGCCGGGATTTCATTTTAGGAAAAATGCTTGAGGTTTTACCCTCTTCTCGAACTCAGGTTTCTAAATTTGCTCCGAAAATTGAAGTGGTTCATGTGCCGGTGGAAAAGATTGGTGAAGTCATTGGCCCTGGTGGCAAGATTATCCGTAAAATTATTAGTGAAACCGGAGCGGCCGTTGATGTTGAAGATGACGGAAGTGTCAATATCTCTTCGCCTGATCAGGAAGTTGTTAACCGAGCGGTTGAATGGGTAAAAAGTTTAGTTAGGGAAGTTAAGGCCGGTGAAGTTTTTGAAGGTATAGTTAAAAGAATCCAGCCTTTTGGCGCCTTTGTTGAAGTTTTACCTGGTAAAGATGGCTTAGTTCATGTTTCTCGGATGTCTAAAGATTTTGTCAAAGACCCTTCAGATTTGGTCACTATTGGTCAGAAAGTCAAAGTGAGAGTGACGGAAATTGATGACCAGGGTCGGATTAATCTTTCCATGCTTTTTGGTGATGAAAATGAAAGCCAGGAAAAATTCCCTCGTCAGGAGTTTGAGCGTCATCCTCGTTCGGCCGGGAAAAGGCCAGACCGTTTCCCCCGGCGTTAAAAAAAGAATTGTTTTGAAAGATTTTTTTTGCTAAGCTAGAGATTAAACATGACTGATAAACCTGTCCTTCTTCAAGAAGTTGCCAATTTGGAAAAAAAATTAGACTTTGTAAGTTTGCCGCCGGAATTAAAAGAAAAAGCCAAGGATATGACCCAGCGTTTATCAAGGATGGCGCGTTTTGGCGAATACTCGGCTGAATATGAAAAAACCACCCATTATATTGATTGGATAACCAGTTTACCCTGGGATAAACGGAGTGAGGATATTTTAGATTTACAAAACACGAAAAAGATTTTGGATAAAAATCATTATGATTTGGCTCCGATTAAGGAAAGGATTTTGGAATATTTGGCTGTTTTAAATTTGAATTCCCTGCCTCGCCGGCAGGCGGGCCAAAAACCGAAAACTAATTTACGGGCCCCAATTTTATGTTTTGTCGGTTTGGTGGGAACCGGTAAAACGACGGTTGCCTATTCTATTGCCGAAGCTATGGGGAGAAAATTTGCCCGGATACCCTTTGGTGGTTTAGGCGACCCCTTGGACTTAAGAGGACAATCACGCTTAAGAGCTGATGCTGAACCTGGTTTGATCATTAAGGCCTTGAGAAGAAGCAGGACGAAAAATCCAGTCATTCTTTTGGATGAAATTGACCGTGTCACTAATGAAGGGCGTTCAAGTATCATGGGAGTATTGGTTGAACTTTTAGACCCAGAACAAAATAATTCTTTTCAAGACCATTTTATTGATTATCCATTTGATTTATCTGAAGTTCTTTTTATTACTACTTGCAACAATACGACTAATATTTCGGTGGCCGTTATGGATAGGTTGGAACCGATACAGATGCCTTCATATACCGATGAGGAAAAGATTGTCATTGGCCGAGATTATATTTTGCCCAGATCTTTAGAAGAGTCAGGTTTAGAGAAACAAATGGTCCAAATTGATCCTGAAGTTTGGGCCAAAACCGTTCGTCCCTTAGGCTATGACGCCGGCATTAGAACCCTGGAAAGAACTATCAATGGTATTTGTCGTAAAATTGCCAAAATGAAGGTTGAAGGCAAGGGCCAAAGTTTTCATTTAACGACAGACAATATTAAAGAATTTTTACCAACTTGGTAATTTAATTAATTAAATTAAAATTTAAAATGGGAATAGAAGAGAAACAACAGAAATTAGAAGAAATTGCCAAACAGGTGGTGGTATGCCAACGGTGTAATTTGTATAAAAATGCTACCAACCCCGTCCCGGGAGAAGGGAATCCGAATGCCAAAATTATATTTGCGGGTGAGGGGCCGGGTTTCTGGGAAGACAAAAAAGGCAGACCCTTTGTTGGTCAAGCGGGAAAGCTTTTAGATCAATTACTCCAATTAATTAAACTACCAAGAAAAGATGTCTTTATTGGCAATGTCATAAAGCATCGGGCTCCCAATAACCGTGACCCCCTACCTGAAGAAATCAAAGCTTGTGAGCCTTTTTTAAATGAACAAATAAAAATTATTGATCCGGAAATTATTGTCACTTTAGGTCGTTTTTCAATGGGGAAGTTTCTACCCAACGAATTTATTTCCAAAATCCATGGGCAAGCTCGCTTTGTTGATTTTGCCGGTAAAAAAAGAATTATTATTCCGATGTATCATCCGGCCGCGGCTTTAAGAAGTAGTATAATTATGGAAGAAATTAAAAAAGATTTTCAAAAAATAGAACAATTTTTAGAAAAGAGTCAGGAAATATTGGAAACTCAAATGGTAAAAAATGAAGATAAAAGTGAATCTGACCAAATGAGCTTGATATAAAAAATGTTTTTAACAACGAATCTTCGATTTAAACCAAAAATTAATCAAGATAAAAAAATATTAAAGATAATCTCTTTGGGAGGATTTGGGATAGTGACGCAAAACCTTTTTGTCTATGAATACCAGGATTCAATTTTAATAATTGATTGTGGTATTGGTTTTGTGGAAAGAAGAATGAAAAAGACAGAACTCATTGTTCCTGATTTCAATTATCTGGTGCAAAATAGAGAAAAAATTAGAGGTATTGTCATCACCCATGGTCATGAAGACCATATGGCGGGCTTGCCCTTTTTGTTACCAAAATTAAAAAAAGAAGTCCCTATTTACGCGGCGCGCTTAACGACTGCTTTAATTGAAGAAAAGCTTGGAGAACATGGGCTAACCAATAAAATTAATATTATTGATTCTGAAACTCGTCTTAATTTAGGCCCTTTTGCTTTGAACTTTATTTATATTACTCATTCTATTCCCGATACCTTTCATGTGGTTATCCAGACCCCTGTTGGCGTTATCTATCATGCGAGCGATTTTAAATTTGACTGGACGCCGGTGATGAGTCGGCAGACAGAAGTCGGAAAAATTGCCCTAGCGGGCAATAAAGGAGTGGATTTGCTTTTATCAGATAGTTTGAGAAGTGAGAAATCAGGTTACACTCTTTCTGAACAAATGATTGAAGAATCTTTTGAAAGGGAGATTAAAGATTGTCGTGGCAAATTTTTGGTAACCACCATGTCTTCCAATGTTTCCCGTTGGCAACAAGCCATTAATGTGATGGTCGCTCATCGAAGGAAAATTGTTATTGTCGGTCGTTCAGTAGAAAAGGTTATAAGCATCGCGCAAAAAATAGGCTATTTACATATTCCCAAGGGATTTTTAATTCCCATTGGAAGAACAAAATATTTTAAGCCTGAACAATTGGCTTTTCTCATTTCTGGCAGTCAAGCTCAGGTCGGTTCGGCTCTAGAGAAAGTAATTCATAAGGAAAGAAGAGATGTGACGATTAATCCGGGTGATAAGGTGGTTTTTTCCGCCGATTATATTCCTGGTAATGAGATCGCGATCCATAGTTTAATTGATAAGCTTTCTTTTCTCGGGGCCGACGTTTCCTACTCGGATATTTCCGATGACATTCATGTTTCTGGTCACGGTGCTCAAGCGGATATGGCTTTATTGATTAATCTGACAAGACCGAAATGGTTATTACCGATTGGTGGGGCGCCTCGACAGATGAAACAGTTTGCTTTATTAGCTCAAAGAATGGGTTGGATGGAGGAAAAGATTCTTTTACCAGGAAAAAATCAAACTATCATCATGATGACTGGCGGTCAGGTAAAATTAGGCCCCAAAATCTCCCTTCATCCCCAGTTTGTGGTGTGATAGAATTAACACAAAGGAAAAAACATGCCCCGTGGAAGAAGGCGAAAGCCATTTAAACTAAAACTTAAAAAAACAACTGTCTATACCTTCTCAAGTGTAGCTCTTTTTGCCCTGTCTGGAATCATTGTTCTTTCTTTTTCCAGACAAGGTCCCTTTTTAACCAAAATTTTTATTCTTTTAAATCATTATTTTGGTTGGGGAATTATTTTTTTGCCCTTTTTGTTGATTGTGGCCGGGTTAATGCTTTCTCGTCTTCAATGGCGATTAAGCCGTCCCAATGTTTTTGTCGGCGTTTTATTGCTGATGGTTTCTTTGATTGGTCTTACTCGTTCCGGCTTTATCGGTTTTGAAATTTGGCAAAATTTGGCTTTTTTAATTACCGCCATCGGTGCTTTTTTAGTTCTTTTCGGTTTTGTTTTTATTGGTTTTGTGATTACTTTTAATACTTCTTTAGAAGAGATGTTTATCTTTTTCGGGAAACTATTTTCGGCCATGAGAAAGATAACCAATCGTTCTCAATTTACGGCGCGAAAATTACCCTTTGAAGTTAGGGAAGAAAAAAGAAAGGCTTTCAAAGGGGCTCATCCGATGGGAGAACCGACAAAATTGGCACCGTCTTTGGACGAAGCGGCGTTAAGTAAAACGATGGCGACTAATTTGTCTTTAGAGGGACAGGTTTGGGAATTTCCACCCTCCACTATTTTAGATGAGAGTCTTTCCGGCAAAGCCGATCGCGGCGATATCAAAAAGAATGCCGAAATTATTGAAAAAACCCTCGAGTCATTTGGCATTTCAGCGCGAGTGGTTGAGGTGAATTTGGGGCCGGCGGTCACTCAATACGCCCTGGAAATTGCTTTGGGAACAAAATTGTCAAAAGTCACGGCTTTGTCCACTGATTTAGCTTTGGCTTTGGCGGCGCCGACCGGTCAAATTAGAATTGAGGCTCCTATTCCCGGTCGGTCTTTGGTTGGGGTTGAGGTTCCCAATCGCAGTTTGGAATTTGTTTCCTTAAAACGGATGTTAACTTCTGAGCAGATGAAAAGAAGTAAATCCAAATTGGCTGTTGCCTTGGGCTTGAATGTCTCTGGTGAACCGGTGATTGCCGATATTGCCCGTATGCCTCACGTTTTGATTGCCGGGGCAACCGGTAGTGGTAAGTCGGTTTGTATCCAAACCATCATTTCTACTATTCTTTTCCGGGCTTCGCCGGCCGAGGTGAAACTTATTTTGATAGACCCCAAAAGGGTTGAGTTGACTCAATATAATGGTATTCCTCATCTTTATTCACCGGTGATTGTTGAGCCGGATAAGGTTCTTTCCGCTTTAAGGTGGACTATTCAGGAAATGGATCGGCGTTATAAGCTTTTTGCCGAGAATGGTGTCAGAAATATCGATGGCTATAACGAACTGTCTGGTTTTGCCGCTTTACCCTATATGGTGATTATCGTTGATGAGCTGGCTGACATCATCATGTTCGCTCCGACCGATGTCGAAGATGCCATCTGTCGTATTGCCCAGATGGCTCGGGCGACCGGGATTCATTTGATTGTTTCTACCCAACGGCCGTCGGTTGATGTTATTACTGGTTTGATTAAAGCCAATATTTCTTGCCGTATTGCTTTTAATGTTTCTTCTCAAGTTGATTCCCGTGTCATTATCGATACGCCGGGAGCAGAAAAGTTATTGGGCCGAGGCGACATGCTTTTTATTCCTCCAGACCAGGCTAAACCCACCCGTATTCAAGGGACTTTTGTTTCCGACGGTGAGATTAAAAGATTGATTGATTTTATTAGAAAAGCCGGGGTGGCCCCGGTTTATACTGAAGAGGTGACAAAGATGCCAGTTAAAACTCGATTGGGTAAAGCTGAGGTTGAGGAGAAAGATGAGCTTTTTGACGATGCCATCAGAATCGTTTGTAATTTTGACCGGGCTTCAGCCTCATTGTTTCAAAGGAGGTTGAAAATTGGCTATGCCCGCGCCGCGAGAATCCTAGACCAGCTTGAAGCCGTCAATATTATCGGCCCGGCCGAAGGTTCAAAATCAAGAGAAGTTTTTAATCAAAATGCCCAAGATTATTTAGCTTCCAAATTGGCTTCATGACAATGAAAACTGTTGGCCAAATTCTGCAAAAGACGCGCTTAGAAAAAAAAATTACTCTTGAGCAAGTTGGGTCACAAACAAAAATCCGTCAAGATATCCTTGCCGCTTTGGAAGAAAATAATTTTCAAAAATTATCTTCTTTGGCTTCGGTTAAGGGTTTACTGAAAACTTATGCCGAATTTTTAGGTCTTTCCTCAGAAAGGATTTTGGCCATTTTTCGCCGTGACTTTGATAAAAAAGAAAAAAAGAAAGTTATTCCTCAAGGGTTGGTCAAACCCTTGGATAAACCTGGTTTTAACTGGGAGCCGAAAAAAACTTTAATTCTGACCATCAGTATTTTCTTTTTAGCTTTAACTTCTTATTTAATTTATCAGTATGTCTACTTGATTAAGCCGCCTTTTTTAAAGATTTATTCGCCCGAAAAGAATATTCAGGTAAGTGAGGCGACTTTGGCCGTTTTAGGCAGGGCCGAGCCAGATAGTTTGGTGACGGTTAATGGCGAGTCTGTCCTTCTTGGCCCGAAGGGTGAATTTAATTATAAAATTGAACTTTTCCCAGGAGAAAACAAAATTATTATTGAGGCTGTTAGTAAATTAGGCAAAGAAACAAAAGTTGAAAGAAACGTTTTTTACCAAGTTAAAGACTGAAAAAGATATCGAAAGTTCTAGTTGACTAAAAAAATTGTAAATTGTAAATTGTTAATTGTTAATTAATTTCTGCCCATGCTTAGCCCGACACAAATTTTATTAATCATTGTTGTTTCTGTTTTAACAGCTATTTTGGCAGCGATTGGCCTTCAAGTTTTTAATATTCTTAAAGAATCGCGTCGCTCAATTGAAAAGGTTAATAAAATTTTAGACGATGCCGGAAAAGTTTCCGAAGCGGTCACCAAACCGATTACTTCTTTGTCTAATTCTTTAGGTAGTCTTTCTGGGTTAGGCGGTCTTTTCAGTTGGTTGATTAATCGCCGCCAGAAAAAAAAGGAGGAAAAAAAAGATGAGTGATAACAATGGCAGTGGCGGTAATTTTTTCCGGGGTTTAGTTACCGGGGCCATCATCGGGGCTGTGGCTGTCTGGTTTTTAAATCAAACAGAAAAAGGGAAAGAAATTAAAAAAGAAATAAAAGAAAAAGGAAATGATGTTTTAGGAAATTTGAATGATTTAGTCCAAGACCTAGAAGAGAAAGGCCAAGAGTTTAAAAAGAAAGTGCTTCAGGTTAAAGAGGAATTTGAAGAAAAAGCCAAAGATTTTCGTCAGGATGTTATTGAAGAAGGCAAAATTGGCTTAGAAAGAATTGAAGAGCTGGAAGAAAAAGGTCATAAAGCTGCCCAGAAATTTTTCACTCGCAAAGGTAAACTCCTCTCTTAAATCGAAGATTCGTTCTATTCTTGCCTCTGAACTGAATTTGAAGTATCATCATTTTAGATGAAAGCTTCCAAGTTAAAGAAAAAATATTTAGATTTTTTTGTTGGTAAAGGTCATAAGATTCTTCCTAATGTTTCTTTAGTCCCCGAAAATGACCCCACTGCTTTGTTTATTAACTCCGGTATGCATCCCTTAATCCCTTATCTTTTAGGCGAATCACATCCCTTAGGGAGAAGACTAGTTTCCAACCAACGCTGTTTACGAACTCAAGATATTGATTTAATTGGCGATACGATGCGTTTGACTTTTTTTGAAATGTTGGGGAATTGGAGCTTGGGTGACTACTGGAAAAAAGAAGCGATTGAGTGGTCTTGGGAGTTTTTAACTAAGGAATTAAATTTAGACCCACAAAGAATTTCTGTTTCATGTTTTACTGGCGATAAAGATTCGCCAAAAGACGAAGAATCTGCCAAAATTTGGCAGTCATTAGGAATTCCTTCTTCAAGGATTTATTTTTTGGGCAAAGAGGACAATTGGTGGTTGGTAGGTGAATTTGGCCCCTGCGGTCCGGACACGGAAATGTTTTATGATACTGGTCAAAAATCTTGTGGACTGGATTGCCGTCCGGGTGATAATTGCGGCAGATATTTTGAAATTTGGAATGATGTCTTTATGGAATTTATCCGACGACCAAATGGGAAGCTAGAAAAATTAAAACAACGCAATATCGATACCGGTATGGGAGTTGAAAGAACCATAGCGATGCTTCAGGGGAAAGACGATGTTTACCAAACGGAATTATTTAGCGGTTTAATTAATCAAATCGAGGAAATTTCCGGGAAAAAGTATGAAAAAGAAAATCAGAAAGCGATGCGAATTATCGCCGACCATTTGCGGGCGGCAACTTTTGCGATTGGGGATGGTGTTGCCCCTTCTAATATAGAACAAGGATCAGTAGTCCGCAGATTAATTAGAAAAGCAATTGATCAAGGATTTATTTTAGGTATAAAAAAGAAATTTATTAAATTAATTGTTGACGAGATTATAAAATTTTATGAAGAAGAATATGATATTTTCAAAAATAATAAAAATTTTATTTATCAAAATATAGAATCAGAAGAATTAAATTATGAAAAAATTTATTCGGTAAAAAAAATTAACGAAATAGAAGAATACTGGAAATGGCTCAGGGAAGAAAAAAATCGCGGTAAGATAAATGAATCAGAAATAATTAATCAAAGTTCTAACTATGCTTTTAATTCTTTAGCAACTTATGGAGTTGCTCCAGAACGTTTTTATGAAATTGGCTTGAATGTAGGGACTATTAAAACTAATCAAAATAAACAATGGTGGCAAAATTTTAATAAACAAAAAGAAACACACCAACAAAAATCAAAAGCCAGTTTGGAGAAAAAATTTGCCGGGGGGTTGGCTGATCATTCTCAAGAAGTCACCAAACTTCATACTGCTACTCATCTTTTACATCAAGCTTTAAGACAAATTTTGGGCGAACAAGTTCATCAGGTTGGTAGTAATATCACACCAGAAAGATTAAGATTTGACTTCACTTATCCGGAAAAATTAACCCCAAAGCAAATCAAACAAGTTGAAGATTTGGTTAATGAACAAATTAGTAAAGATTTGGCGGTCAAAATGGGGATGATGAGTTTAGACGAAGCCAAAAAGCAAGGAGCCTTGGCTTTTTTCACTGATAAATATACTGATCAAGTCAAAGTTTATTCGCTTGGCAATTTTTCCAAGGAAGTTTGTGGCGGTCCTCATGTTAATTCTTTGGGGAGAATCGGTAGTGTTAAAATAATAAAAGAGGAATCGGTTGGGGCAGGCAGAAGAAGAATTTATGCTCAAATTGTCAAAAAATGAATCGGAAACAAAAGAATATTTCTTTGCTTTGGAAATCGATATCGGCTGTGTCAAAAGCGCTATTTGGACGATTGAAGAAAATCAAACGAAGCTGATAAGTTTAGGTGAAACTCAATACTGGCAAAATGAAGAAAGTCTTTTGGAATGTGTCGATGCTTCTTTATCCTCGGCCATGGAAAAATTTTCACCCCAAGGACAACTGAAAGAACCAAACAAAGTTATTTTTGGTTTATCAACAGATTGGATTGACCAAAACAAAATTTTGGCCGATAAAGTTGAGATTTTGAAAAAAATTTCCCAAAAATTGGAGCTCACACCGTTGGGTTTTATGGTTATTCCCGAGGCGATTGTTCATTGGTTGAAAAAACTGGAAGGGGTACCGCCCACGGCAATTTTAATCGGTTTGGGTGAAAAGAAAATTATTATCAGTTTGGTGGATTTGGGCAAGGTGGTCAATACCAGTTTAGTAGTGAGAAGCGAAAATTTGGGAGCCGATTTGGCTGAAGGACTTTCTCGTTTAGAAGAAGCCCCTTTTCCGGCCAGAATTTTACTTTATGATGGTGAGGAAAAAATTGAACAAGCCAGACAGGATTTAATTAATTGGCCTTGGACAGAGGAAAAAATTAGCTTTCTCCACCTTCCTAAAGTTGAAATTTTAGCGGTTAATTTTGATATCAAAGCGATTGTTTTCGCCAGTGCTTCACAAATGGCTGAAGTTCAAGGTTTTGAAGTGACCCAAAAAGAAGAAGAAAAACCTCAGGAAGAAATCCTCACTGTCCCAATTGAATCGCCAACCGATCTTTTAGGGTTTATTAAAGGAAGAGATATCAGTGAAATTAAGCTTCAACCTCATGATGAGGAAGCGAAAATTAGCTTACCGGTAACTGAATCTGAATTGTCGGGAACACCATTTTCCGAAAAACCAAATCTGTCGGCTAAGTTTTTAAAGATAAAAAAATTTGCCCTTTTAAAGCAGAAAATTTTTAATTTTTCTTGGTTGAAAAAAATAAATCTAAAAGGTCTTTCTCCCTTAAGAAGTAAAAATTTATTGGTCATGATTTTGGTGGGTGTCTTTTTTCTGATTATCTTGGGTAGTTTGATTTTTGCTTATTGGTATTTACCTTCAGCCTCAGTTGTGATTTTTGCTAAACCTCAGATTCTAGAAAAAGACTTTACTGTCAGGCTCGATCCGACTCTAACCAGTGTGGATAAAGATAATCTGGTTTTACCTGCCAAAAAGGTTGAAGTTACTATTGATGGAGAAAAAGAAATTTCAACCACTGGCACGAAACTGGTTGGTGAGAAAGCTAAGGGCGAGGTCATAATTTATAATCGGACGTCTAAAGAAAAAACCTTTCCTGAGGGAACGGAATTGCTTGGTCCGAGCAGCTTGAAATTTACTTTGGATGAAAAGGCAACGGTGGCTTCAGAATCAGCCGGCTCTGATTATGTCAAAGTTCCCGGAAAAGTGACGGTGAAGACAACGGCCTTTTTAATTGGCAGTGAAAGTAATTTAGCTTCTGGGTCTGAGTTTACCGTGAGTAATTTTGCCCGCACCGATTTTATTGCGCGCAATGAATCCAGTTTTAGTGGTGGAACTTCCAGAGAGGTTCAAGTGGTCGCCAAAAATGACCAAGAAAAACTTCTCGCTGATTTGGAGGAGGAACTTAAACAAAAGGCAACTGATGAACTAGGGTCAAAATTATCGTCTCCAGAAAAATTAGTTGATGATTCTTTAGCTTCACAGGTGGTTGAGAAAGATTTTGATAAAAAAATTGACGAAGAAGCCAACACCCTTAAATTAAAATTGAAATTAAAGGTAAGCGCTTTAAGTTTTAGCGAAAATGACTTCAAACAATTGGTTGGGGAAGAAATCCAAAAACTGGTGCCGGCTGATTTTGAATATGATTCCCAGCAAACCGAAACCAGTTTCCAGCTTAAAGAATCCTCAACGAAGGTGATTACCTTTCTGGCCAGTTTTAAAGCCAGTTTAATACCGAAATTTGCCATTGAAGAGATAAGGAATAATCTGGCTGGAAAAAAACCGATTATCGGCAAAACTTATTTAGGTAATCTTCCCCATGTGGATTTCTTTGAGGCCAAAATTTCTCCCAATCTGCCGGAAAAAATAGCGACTTTTCCCCGGGTTGCCAATCGAATTAAGATTGAAATAAAATTAAAGTAAGAACCTGTCGCCTCAGGCGACAGAACCTTGTTTCTAACGAAATAAAATGTCTGTCTATTGCTATCTTAAGAAAGAACCTAAGGTTTTAAAAACTTACCCTAAAAAATTCTTGGGCTATTTTGAGTCTCCGAAAAACAAGCTTACTTATTTTTCTTTTAGCCTTCTTCTTTTAGGCCTAATTTTTTTAGCCAATGCTTTTTGGCCAATCATTAGCTATGAAATAAAAACTCGCCATTTTACCCCCCAGCTTATTTCCCCGGTGAGTGTTTTAGGTGAATCCACTACGATGGTTGATTACAGTCGGCCTAAAACTTGGTTTCCGACCGCTCCTAATTTACCGCCCAAGCCCAGCAAAATTACCCATTATACTTTAACCATTCCCAAGCTAAAGATTGACCAGGCGGTGGTGCAAATTGGCGGCGAAGATTTAATGGAAGGTTTGGTTCAGTATCCAGGCACGGCTTTGCCTGGGCAATACGGCAAGACCGTTATTTTCGGCCATTCGGTTTTGCCCCAGTTTTTTAACCCAAAAAATTACAAAACAATTTTTTCTACCCTGCCGACTTTAAAAGAAGGTGATGAAATTTTTGTTGATTTTGATGGAATTTTGTATCGATACGAGGTGATTGGCTTATGGGAGGTTTCTCAGGAAGATGCCACCGTTTTAGAGCAGCATTATGACGGTGAATACCTAAGCTTGATTACCTGTGTTCCCCCTGGTACCTATTTAAGAAGATTGGTGGTGACGGCCAAATTAATCAGAATTTGACAAAAATAGGTGTTTTTTGACAAAAATGAATATTTTAGGTATTGATTTTGGTTTGAAAAAAATCGGCTTGGCTTTGGCGGATATGGAGAGTAAATTAGCTACGCCATGGGGGACAATAGAAGTCAAGGGTGAGACACAGGGCGTGATCAAAAAAATCAAAGCTCTTTGCGAAAAAGAAAAGGTCGAAAAGATTGTGATTGGTTTACCGGAAAGCGGCATCGTGGGAAAAATCAAAAATTTTGGTGATGATTTGACCAAAGTGACGAATTTGCCGGTCTTTTATGAAGATGAAAGCTTGACGAGCAAAGAAGCGATTGTTAAAATGATAGAATCAGGGACGAAGAAAAAAGCCCGCCAAGAAAAGGAAAATCAAATCGCGGCGGCCCTGATTTTACAAAATTATTTAGACAAAAATTATGTTTAAAAATATTATTGCTCCGGTTCAAGCCTGGTTGCTTTCAAGAGGACAATGTGTGGGTTGTGGGATGCCCTTAAGTAAGGGGAAGAAAGAAAAACGCAAAGACGGAACAGAGAAAATTACTTGTAAATGCGGACGAATTTTTATTTATGAGTCCAAAAACAAAAGATACCGAAGAGCCCTCTTTGAAGAAGTCTAAATTTTTAATTTTCATCTTTCTTTTTTTCTTAGCCGTTTTGGTGGTTGTTTGGGGATGGTGGCATTGGGTAAATTTAGCGGTTAGTCCGCCAGCTGGCGGACCATCAGCTACCAGTAAGACCTTTATTGTGAAAAAGGGCGAGAGTCTTTCTTCGGTGGCTTTTCGTTTACAAAAAGCAGGCTTAATTCGTCATGCCTTAGTTTTTAAATTAATTATTTTATCTCAAGGTTTAGTGGATAAGATTCAGGCGGGCAGCTTTTCTCTTAAAACATCTTTAAGCCCCAAAGAAATTGCTTATACCCTTACTCATGGGACCAATGATATCTGGCTGACTTTTCCTGAAGGTTGGCGTAAAGAAGAATTTGCCCAGAGATTAAGCGCCAATTTGGTCAATTTTGATTCTTCCCAGTTTTTACAATTAGCCTCTAGTCATGAAGGTGAGTTATTCCCTGATACATATTTGATTTCCAAAGAGGCCTCGCCGGCGGCTGTTTTTAATCTTTTATTTAATAATTTTCAGAAAAAATTTGACAAAGAATTAGAGTCTTCCTTATTAAAATCAGGTTTAACCAATAAAGAGGCTTTAATTTTGGCCTCACTGGTAGAACGAGAAGCTAAAAACAATCAAGACCGGCCGATTGTGGCCGGAATTTTAATTAAAAGACTGAAAGCCGATTGGCCTTTGCAAATTGACGCAACTTTGCAGTATACCTTGGCAAACTCCAAACTCCAGACGCCAAACACTAAACTGGAAGATTGGTGGCCAAATCCAACCACCGCGGATAAAAAAATCAATTCACCCTACAATACTTATAAATATAAAGGTTTTCCGCCAACTCCAATTTGTAATCCAGGCTTAGCTTCAATTAAAGCTGTGGTTTACCCCAAAGAAACTGATTATTGGTTTTATCTTTCTGATACCAATGGAAAAATTCATTATGCCAAGACAACGGAGGAGCATAACGAAAATATCAGGCAATACTTAGGCCATTAATTAAGGAGATTTTGCAAGGCAGAAAAGGATTGACAAATTTTTTAATTTATGTTAATTTGATTTAAATAGTTAGTGGTTCTTATTTGGCAGGCGCGCTTGGCGCGCTTCCTTGTTGTCTATAAAATAGATGGCTCCCTTAAAACAAACAGGACGGATTTTCTGGGGCAAAATTTATAGTAATTTACCGCCGCTTAACTTACTTGCTGTTCAGCAGGAGTCTTATCAGTGGTTTGTCAGCGAGGGCATAAATCAGGCCCTTGGGGAAATTTCCCCCATCACTGATTTTACGGGTAAAAACTGGGAGCTTCATTTAGAAAAACCCTCTTTTGGTGAATCTCGACATACCATCATTGAAGCGATTAACAAGGGTTTAACCTATGACCGGCCTCTCAAAATTGAAGCCACCTTAATCAATAAAAAAACCGGTAAAAAAATTAAACAGAAAGTCTTTTTAGGCGATATTCCCCATATGACCGAAGTGGGGACTTTTGTTATTAATGGAGTGGAAAGAGCGATTGTTAATCAACTCGTTCGTTCCCCCGGCGTCTTTTTTTCCGGCGAAATTGATCGGGCTTCCGGCCGCATGCTTTACAACGCAGACGTGAGACCTCTTCATGGTTCCTGGCTGGAATTTATGATCAACCGCAATAATGTCATTAATGTGAGGATTGATCGACGTCGGAAATTTCCGGTAACCACTTTGCTGCGAGTTTTTAACCTTTCCACCGATGAAGAGATTTTAAAAGCTTTTAGTGATGAAAAAAAAGCCAACGATTTTCTTCTGGCCACTTTAGAGAAAGATCAAACGAAGAGTACCCAAGAAGCCCTTGTTGAATTTTACCAAAAATTAAGACCAGGTGAGCCGGTGGTTTTGGAAAATGCTCAGGAATTGGTCCAAACCATGTTTTTTGATTGTCGCCGTTATAATTTGGGCAAAATTGGCCGCTTTAAAATTAACCGCCGCTTAGGTTTGGATATCCCCAATAATTCGGAGGGTTGGATTTTAAAAACCCAAGATTTGGTGGCCCTCATTAAATATTTAATTAAACTGCAAAATAACGAAGGGACAATTGATGACATTGACCATCTGTCCAACCGCCGCATTAAAAGATTGGGTGAACAGTTGATTGAAGGTCCTTTTCGGGTTGGTTTTTTAAGACTGGAAAGAGCCATTAAAGAAAAAATGAGCTTATTTTCCACCGAAGAAGAAGTTCCTCCTTCTCGATTGGTCAACGCCAGGTTGTTAGTAGCCTCAATTAATGAATTTTTCCGTAGCAATCAACTTTCGACCATCCTGGATCAAACTAATCCCTTATCGGAGATTGATAACTTAAGAAGAATTTCAGTGATGGGAATCGGTGGGATTACTCGTGAAAGAGCCTCTTTTTCTATTCGCGATATTCATTTCTCGCAATATGGTCGAATTTGTCCCATCCGCTCGCCTGAAGGACCCAATATTGGTTTGGTGACCTACTTAAGTTTATATACCCGTGTGAATGATTACGGTTTTTTGGAAGCGCCTTATTTCAAAGTCGAAAAAATTAAAAAAGGTAGCCAGGTCAAAATGAAAATTAAAAAAGAACCCCTTTATCTGGCGGCCGATGATGAACAGAATTATCATGTCACTCATGCTGGTGTGGGCGTGGATGAACAAGGGTTTATCACCGATTCCTGGGTGCCCGTCCGCTTCCAGGGTGAGCTTTTAGAGGTGCCGGTAGAAAAAGTTGACCTTATTGACATGACTCCATTAGAGGTAGTGGGGACCTCCGCTTCATTGATTCCTTTTTTGGCTCACGATATGCCGGCGCGGGCCTTAATGGGAACTCACATGCAATGTCAGGCGGTGCCCCTAGTCAGACCGGAAGCGCCGGTTATTGGGACAGGTATGGAGAAAATGGTAGCCGAAGCGATGAAACAAGTTGTTAAAGCTCGACATGATGGTAAAGTAGTTTATGTTGATGCTCAAAAAGTTGTTCTCAAAATCAAAAGCAATAGAAAGGAGAAACTAGACGACACCGATAATATCAAAACAGTCGGCAATCAAGAGACTTATTTGGTCACCAAGTTTAAACGCACCAATCCTTATGGCACTTGTTATTCACAAAGGCCATTGGTTAAGGTTGATGATAATATTCGTTATGGTGATCTTTTAATTGACGGGCCAGCCTGTGATCAGGGTGAACTGTCTTTGGGTCGAAATCTGATTATCGCCTATGGCTCTTTCCAAGGCTTGGAATATGAAGATGCGGTAGTGGTTTCCAACCGTTTGGTCAAAGAAGATATTTTGACTTCGATTAACATTGAAGAATATGAAACGTCAGTCGTTGAAACAAAACTTGGTCCTGAAGAATTAACCCGCGATATTCCCAATGTCAGTGAAACTGATTTGGCCAATTTGGCGGAAGACGGCATCGTCATTGTTGGCAGCGAAGTTAGCCCCAATGATATTTTGGTGGGGAAAATTGCTCCCAAAGGAGAAACTGAGCTAACCGCTGAGGAGAGATTATTGCGCGCCATTTTTGGCGAAAAAGCAAGAGAGGTTAAAGATACCTCCTTGCGGGTGCCTCATGGCGAGGGCGGAACGGTGATTGATGTGCAAATTTTAGACAGGGACAGAGGCGATGAGTTAGAAGCCGGAACCATTAAAAAAGTTATGGTGAAAGTGGCCCAAATCCGAAAAATTACGGTTGGTGACAAGGTGGCTGGACGTCATGGCAACAAAGGTGTCATTTCTAAAATTGTGCCGGTGGCGGATATGCCCTTTTTACCCGATGGAACTCCGGTTGATATTATTATTTCGCCCTTATCCGTTTTAGCCCGAATGAATTTAGGTCAACTTTTTGAAACCCATTTAGGTTGGGCAGCTCATAAACTGGGTTATAAAGTGGCGGCGCCGGTTTTTGAAAAAGTTAATGAAGACGGAATTGTGGCCGAACTGAAAAAAGCTGGTTTGCCAGTGGATGGGAAAATTAATTTATGTGATGGCCAAACCGGTGAACTCTATGAGGAAAAAACGGTAGTGGGGATTGGTTATATTTTGAAATTAGTCCATATGGTTGAGGATAAAGTTCATGCCCGTTCCACCGGCCCATATTCATTGGTGACCCAACAACCCTTGGGTGGCAAAGCTCAAATGGGAGGCCAGCGCTTGGGAGAAATGGAAGTCTGGGCTTTGGAAGCCCATCGAGCCGCCTACACACTGCAAGAAATGTTGACAGTCAAAAGTGATGATGTGATTGGCCGCGCCAAAACCTTTGAGGCGATTGTCAAAGGGGCTGAATTGGCCGAGTCGACTGTGCCGGAATCCTTTAAAGTTTTGGTGAAAGAATTAAATAGTTTATGTTTAGACATTGTTCCGATTGATGCTTTGAAAACGAAGATAACAGAAGATGGTCAAGAAGAGAATGTTAAAGAGAAAACAAACTTAAAAAAAGAAACACCGAAAGAAAATTTAACCATAAATGGATAGGATTGTTGACTTTTCCAAATTAATGATTAAACTCGCCTCACCCGAGACGATTAAAGCGTGGTCTCATGGCGAAATTACCAAACCAGAAACGATTAATTACCGGACCTTAAAGCCGGAAAAAGACGGTTTGTTCTGTGAACGGATCTTCGGTCCGACGAAGGATTGGGAATGTTATTGTGGTAAATATAAACGTATTCGTTACCGGGGGATTATTTGTGACCGTTGTGGTGTGGAAATTACCCAGTCTCGCGTTCGTCGGGAACGGATGGGTCATATTAATTTGGCCTCGCCGGTGGCCCATATCTGGTATTTTAAAGGAGCGCCTTCTAAGCTCTCTTTGCTTTTAGATATTTCCCCTCGCAATTTAGAATCGGTGATTTATTTTGCTCAATATTTAGTCACTCATGTTTCGGAGGACAAGAAAAAAGAAGTTTTAAAGTCAATTGAAGAGCAAATAAGCAAAGAGAAGTCAATTCTTAAAAAGAATTTAGAAACGCAAATTAAACAGATGGAAAAGGAAGCTGAGCAAGAAGTTAGTCAAACCAAGAAAAAAATTAAAAATAAAGAACAACAGCTTTTAGCTTGTGAAGAAATCAAGTTAAAAAGTAAACAAAAAATCCAAAGCCTGAGGGACGAACTGATTTTGGAACAAGAAAAAATTGAAGAAAATTACAAAGCCATTAGTGATTTAATCCAAAACGTCAAGAAACTGGGTCTTTTAACAGAAGACGAATATTTTCGATTGGTGGCCAATAATGCCTCCTTATTTTTTAAAACAGGTATGGGGGCTGAGGTTCTTTTAGAAGTTATTAAAAATCTTGATTTGGAAAAATTATTAACTGATCTTCGTGGGGAGGTCAAAGAGACAACCGGAGCTCGCCATATTAAAGCCACCAAAAGACTAATTTTAGTCGAAGGGATGAGAAAAGCCGGGGTTGATCCTTCTTGGATGGTTATCCAAATTCTGCCGGTAATTCCGCCTGATTTACGACCTATGGTCCAACTTTCGGGGGGGCGATTTGCGACGAGTGATTTAAATGATCTTTATCGCCGTGTTATTAACCGTAATAATCGCCTAAAGCATCTTATTGATTTGGGGGCACCCCAGATTATCCTTCGTAATGAAAAAAGAATGCTTCAAGAAGCCGTTGATAGCTTGATTGATGCTTCTAAAAGTCCAGTTCAACGTTTGCGTCGTCAAGCTCAACCCTTTCGTTGTTTATCAGACATTTTGAGAGGCAAACAAGGACGTTTCCGACAAAATCTTTTAGGCAAAAGAGTTGATTACTCTGGCCGTTCGGTCATTGTTGTCGGGCCGGAATTGAAATTAACTCAATGTGGTTTACCCAAAGAAATGGCTTTGGAAATGTTCAAACCCTTTGTTTTAAGGGAATTGATTTTGACAGGCATTGCGCCTAATGTTAAAAGTGCCAAATATGCTTTGGAACATCGGCCGCCGGAAATTTTTGATATTTTAGAAAGAATTACCAAAGATCACTTGGTTTTACTCAATCGTGCGCCGACTCTTCATAAATTAGGCATTCAAGCTTTCTATCCCATTTTGGTGGAGGGTAATGCCATCAGAATTCATCCCTGCGTTTGCAAGGGTTATAATGCTGATTTTGACGGTGACCAAATGGCAGTTCATGTGCCCTTAGGAAAAAAGGCTCAAGAAGAAGCGGTTAATTTCTTAAGATCAGACAACAACCTTTTAAAGCCGGCTGATGGTTCACCCATTGCTATTCCTGATAAAGCGATGGCTTTAGGTTGTTACTTTTTGACTTCGGTGGATAGTCGGCAAGAATTGGGCTCAACGGTTTTTACGGACGACAAAGAAGCGATTTTAGCTTTCCAAGAGAAGAAAATCAAATTACGACAGCCAATTAAGGTCAGAATCAAAAACGAAATGATACAAACCACTGTCGGACGGATTTTATTTAATGAAATTCTTCCAACCGAGATTCCTTATGTCAATGATAATGTTCGTCAAAGAACGATCCAGTCTTTGGTCACCCGGGCCATTCAGATTTGTGAGAAAGAAAGAGTCGTTAGACTCATTGATGATTTGAAGAATTTAGGCTTTTCCTTCTCGACCCAATCAGGATTGTCGACAGGAATTTTTGATTGTAAGCTTTATTCGGAAAAGGGTGAGTTTATTAAGCAGTCTAATGAAAAAGCGAATCAATTGGAAAAAAACTTCGCTGAAGGCCTAATTACGGAAGAAGAAAAACGACGTTTAGTGAAAGAGATTTGGCGAGATACAACTGACGAACTCGCTGATTTGACCTGGCGGCAATTTGAACCAGAGAATAGCATCCGTTTAATTATTGAGGCGGGTTTAGGGAGAACTTCTAAAGATCAGGTTAAACAGCTTTCGGCCATGCAGGGTTTGGTGGTTGACCCTATGGGGAGAATTGTGGAATTGCCGATTAAATCCAATTTTAGAGAAGGACTTTCGGTTTTTGAATATGTGACTTCCGCTCGTGGCTCAAGAAAGGGATTGACGGATACGGCTTTGAAGACTTCTGATGCTGGCTATTTAACCCGCCGTTTGGTTGATGCCGTCCACGACCTTATTTTAAGAGAAGAAGACTGTAAGACAAAACTTGGTCTGAAGATTAGCCGCGAAAAGGGTTTCAAACGAGTCGAGAAATTTTTCGAACGGGTTAAAGGAAGAATTTTGACTGAATCAGTGGTTGATCCTAAGACGAAAAAGGTCTTGATTAAGCAAGGTGAACTTATTACTGAAGAAAATATTGGTATCTTAGATCGGCATAGCATTTTAGAAGTTATTGTTCGTTCACCTCTAACTTGTGAATCTCGTTACGGTCTTTGTGTGGCTTGTTATGGTTGGGATCAATCAAGTAAGGAGTTGGCTCAAATTGGGACACCAGTGGGAGTTTTAGCCGCCCAATCTATTGGTGAAACAGGTACTCAACTGACTTTGCAGACGAAACACTTTGGCGGTATTGCTGTTTCTGACGTGACTCAAGGTTTGCCTCGGGTAGAAGAACTTTTTGAAGCAAGGATGCCGAAAGTGATTTCGCCTTTAACTGAAATTCTTGGCAAAGTCAGTATTGTGGAAACAGACGATGGTTATAAAGTTAAAATTAAATCAGTCGGCATTAAACCGGTGGAAGAAAGAGAATATTTGATTCCTGCTGTCAATAAACTTAATGTTGAAGATAATCAATTAGTAGGAGCAGGGGCACAACTTTCTTCCGGGGCCTTGGATATTAAAGATGTTTTGCAAATTAGGGGCTTACAGGCTGCCCAAGAATATTTAATTGAAGAATTACAGGCGGTTTATGAGTCTCAAGGAATTCCTATTCATGATAAGCATTTTGAGGTTATTGTTCGTCGTATGAGTGATAAGGTTAAAATCGAAACTTCCGGTGATACAACTCTTTTACCGGGCGAATTTATTAGCAAAACCAGATTTGAAGAGGAAAATGCTCGTGTTTTAGCTGAGGGGGGTGAACCCGCCATCGCCCAAGTGGTCATTTTGGGTCTGACCAGAGTTTCTTTATATACTGACTCTTGGCTTTCAGCAGCTTCTTTCCAAGAAACGACTAATATTTTAACTGATGCTTCTTTGGAAGGCAAGGTGGATAAGTTAATTGGCCTTAAAGAAAATGTCATTATTGGCCGGCTGATTCCCGTAACTTCAGAAAGAGCCAAGATTGAGTAGGAACCTTGCGAAAACAAAGCTAATCTGTTAAAATTAATCTTCATGCCAACAATATCACAACTAGTTCGTAAGGGGCGCAAAAAAATTTCCAGAAAAATTAAGGCGACTGCCTTGCGAAGAAGCTTTAATGCGCGCACCCAAAGAATGATTCAAACAGTTAACCCTCAAAAAAGAGGCGTGGTTTTATTGGTCAAAACCATGGTGCCGAAAAAACCCAACTCGGCTCTGCGTAAAGTCGCCAGAGTAAGGCTGTCCAACAAACAAGAAGTTACGGCCTATATTCAAGGTGAAGGCCATAGTTTAGCCGAACACGGCATTATTTTAGTTAGGGGCGGCCGGGTCAAAGATTTGCCCGGGGTAAAATATCATATTATTCGAGGTAAATTTGATTTAGCGGGGGTTGAAGGACGCCAAAAAGCCCGGTCAAAATATGGCGCCAGAAAAGAAGGAGGAGCTTTGAAAACCAATGTGTCAATTTCTGCAAAAGTAGAAACAACACCCAAGGTTGAAGTAGCTTAAAGTTATGCCGAGAGCCGGCAAGGTCAAAAAAAGAGCCATTCTTCCTGATTCCCTTTACCAAAGTCGTTTGGTGACCCGTTTGGTCAATCGGGTGATGAGGGATGGGAAAAAAACCACGGCGCAAAAACAAATTTATCGAGCTTTAGAGTCTTTAGCCAAAACAGAATCCCATAAAGATAAAAGCCCTTTAGAGATTTTAAATACTGCCTTGGAAAATATTAAGCCGGTGATGGAAGTTCGCCCAAGGCGGATTGGCGGGGCAGCTTATCAAGTTCCCATGCCGGTCCGGTCCGACCGACGAGAAGCTTTGGCCATTCGTTGGTTGATCCAAGCGGCTCGTTCCCGCTCAAGCAAAGAATATCATGAATTTTGGCAAAAGTTAGCCGCAGAAATTTTAGATGCTTTTAATAATACCGGCGCCGCGATGAAGAAAAAACAAGACATTCACCGCATGGCCGAAGCCAATAAGGCATTCAGTCATTTCCGCTGGTAAATTCTTCTCGACATTCGGGTAAAATTCGGGTAAAATAATTACTAAGAATTAAAAAATTTTTAAGAAGTTATCCGTGAGAAGAAATAATTACTGCCAATATTGTCATATTTTACTTGAGCCTCTTCAAATTTCTAGATCCCAAAAATTTTGTTCCCGTAAATGTAAGAATGATAGCCAAAAGCATAGAATTTTAACATATTGCGGTAATTGTGGAAAACAATTTTTAATCTTTCCCTACTTAAAAAAAGAAATAAATTATTGTTCAAGAGAATGTTATTGGGAAGCTACACGAAAAAAACAGGAGAAGAAATGCAAAATATGTGGTAAAAAATTTATAGTGAAAGATTATCTTCTTAAACAAAATTTTGGAAAATTTTGCAGTAGAAAATGCCAGTTTATTGCTTATAAAAAGAAAAAAATAAAAATAGTATGTAAAAATTGTGGAAAAGAATTTTGGATAGCCCCTTCAGTTGCAAAAAGGAAAAGATTTTGTAGTAAAAAATGTAAGGATGATTATGAGAGAGACTATGTTTCAAAAATTTGTAAAAACTGTAAAAAGAAATTTTTATTACCAAGGTGGGAAGTAAAAAAGGGAAAAGGAACGTTTTGTGGTAGAGAATGTTATTTCCGATTTAATGGAGAATCTTCCATCGAAGCGCTGATAAGGAAAGAGTTAGAGAAGGCCAATGTTAATTTCGAACAAGAAGTGCAGATAGGAAAATTTTGTGTCGACTTTTTAATTTCCAATAAAAAGATAGTTGTCGAATGCGACGGAGAATATTGGCACAATAGTTCCCGGGTTAAAAGGAGAGATGATGAAAGAGATAAATTTTTAGAATCAAGAGGGTATTATGTATGCCGCTTTACCGAAACCCAGATTAAAACTTCTCCTAAAAATTGTGTTAAGCAAATTTTATCCCACAAAAGAGGTGAAATAACTATAGAGAGTTTTTAGACCCAGAATTGAAAATTCTTAACCCCAAGACTTAATTAAAGAAGCTTATAGAAGATTTACTTTTAAAGTTGACAAGATAGTAAAATTTTGCTAGATTATACCTGTAATTATTGATTTTAAGACAGAAAAATAATGAGTAAAGAATTTGTAGGCAAGTCTGAATTAAACTATGATCCAGACCCATGGTGGGCTCGTGTCTTTGAAGATATTGACAATCCAGAAGAATCTGAAAAAGCAGTTAATCTTCTTCGTAGCGTGGGTTTCTGTGTTACCACATTACCTGCCGGGGGAATAATTGGGCCAAGATTAAAAGTAGGGATTAACATTTTTCAAGGGCTAGGAGAGATAAAAGAATTTGTTAAAGGGCGCCTAGAAGATACTGATCCAGATTTGCTTAGAGGAAAAGGTTTAACTCCGGAAAAAATAGAAGAGATAAATAAAAAATACTTCCAACCCGATAAAGATAAATAAGAAGTTTGTATGGGTTATATTTCCCTTTAGTTTCATTATAATTACTTTCAAAGATTATTATGGATTCATCTGAAATTAAAATTAGAGATATCTTGCCTGAGAGAAGTTTAGATATGCCTCATCAACAGCTGCGGCTGGATAAATTATTACAGTTGGTTGATAATCTCAATTTAGAAAATCGGGCAAGACTTTTAGATGTTGGTTGTGCGGGTGGGTATGTGATCTCTAAAATTAGAGAAAAGAACTCCACCCTCTGCTGTTTTGGGCTTGACTTAAACAGAGAATATCTAAAAAAAGCTATCTTTGAAAGAAAAATTTTTTGTGTTCAGTCAAAAGCCGAGGCTATTCCTTTTGAGGACGAATATTTTTCAGTTATCATTTTTGCTGATGTGGTAGAACATCTTAAGTTCCCCCTAAAAGCCCTACACGAAATAAATAGGGTTTTAAAGTCTGGTGGACATTTAATTATGACGTTTCCGAACCATGATAGGTTAAAATGGAGACTGCTAAGATTATTTGGGGGTAGAGAAGGTTGGGAAAGAAGCCAAAATTATACTAAGCACAAACAAAGATTTAATTTAACAAAAGTTAAAGATTTGTTAGATTTGAGCGGTTTTCAAATAAAAAAGGTAAGAGGAAATTGGGTTGATTGGTTTCCTATAACAAAAAATTTAGAAGGATTGCCTTATCCACGGTACGCATCTTCACTTCTTGGAGATTTATTCCCGACTTTTGCTGGGAACATTATTCTTTTAGCGAGTAAAGTAAAAAATAGCTTAGATATTGACAGAAAAGCCAATTTTAAATTCCCTGATTGTCATTAACACCATCTTCCACCTAAAGGGTGGAATAGCTACGCCACCTCTGGTAAATTTATGTGAATTTAAGGTAGTCTTCCCAAAGTGTATTTTTTGAAATTTGTTGGATGTTTTTAGGATAATATTCGAAAGTTTTATAGATATTAAAAGAGTCTCTTTGTTGAATCTTTCTACCATTTTTGTTTCGACTAAATTCTTCAAAATGTAAATGAATTTCATCCCAAGAGGGATATCCTTTAGGACTCGGTCTTTTGGGATAATCTTTATAACTCCAAGTAAGACCGCTATCTCCCACATAACCGATCAATTCACCCTGATTTATCCAAACAAAATAGTGTGAATTTTTCATACTTTCTGGTTTCACTTTATACCCATAAGGATAATAAATTTCTTTTCTTTTTCGTGGTGTGCCGAAGGGGATTTTTTCAGCAATTTTTTCTAAATGTCCATATTGGGTATATCTGCCATTTTCCGGATGGTATATTTGGACAAAATAACCCATTCCCATGGTTATTGGTTTTTCTTTGTATCTCCTTATTGAGCCATCTTTATTTTTTATAGGTCGATTATAGTACGAACTTATAGCCCAGCCGCCGGCGGCGGCATAAACCGGTTCTCCTCTTTTGGCTTGAAAATCGACGCCACCGTGAATTACTCTGCCATGGATTTGTTTTTCTTTTTCTGAATAAAACCAACCTTCATTGATTTTAAATCCTTGGCACCTCATCAAAGGAAGTTTTAAATAAGGAGTCATATTAAGCTGAAAGTATTATACCATCTTGATTGAGAAAGAAAATTTTGTTAAAATAAGTTTTGAAGCAACTGCTTCTTAAGGGAGCAGTTTTTTATGCTTGGAAATTATATAATTCCTATTATGGCGGGGCAAAACAAAACCACCGAAAAATTAGAAGTTCCAATCGAAAAAGTCAGAAATATTGGAATAATTGCCCATATTGATGCCGGTAAAACCACGACAACCGAGCGGGTTTTGTATTACACCGGTAAAAGTTACAAAATTGGTGATATTGACGAGGGAACAACCCAAATGGATTGGATGGTTCAGGAGAAAGAACGCGGCATTACCATTGTCTCGGCCGCGACCACAACCTTTTGGCGTAATTATCGGGTGAATATTATTGATACGCCCGGTCACATTGATTTTACCGCCGAAGTCGAACGCTCGCTACGGGTTTTAGACGGCGGCATTATTGTTTTTGACGCTGAAGAAGGAGTTCAATCTCAGTCAGAAACCGTTTGGCGCCAGGCTGATAAATATCATGTTCCCCGCTTGGCTTTTATTAATAAAATGGATAAATTGGGGGCGGATTTTGAAAAAACAGTCCAAATGATTGAAGACCGCTTGGGTGCCAAAACAGCCGTGGTGACTTATCCGATCGGTCGGGAAAAAGATTTTAGCGGTGTGGTGAACGTTTTAACCCAAAAAGCTTTAATTTGGGATGATGAAAAAGATACCACCGGCGAAAAATTTGCCGAAAAAGAAATGCCTACTGATTTAAAAGAAAAGATTAGAAAATACCGCGAAAAATTGGCGGAACAAGCAGCTGATTTTGATGGAACCTTAACCGATAAATACCTCAAGGGTGAAGAAATTTCGGCTGAGGAGTTGATTTTAGGTCTCAGAAAAGCGACAATTGCCGGTAAATTGGTACCAACTTATGCCGGTGCTTCTTTAAGAAACAAAGGTGTTCAGCCTCTTTTAGACGGCGTTGTTGATTTTCTCCCCAGCCCTTTAGATTTGCCGCCGGTTAAAGGAATTAATCCTGAAAGTAAACAAGAGGAAGAGCGCCAAACGGAAGCAAGTGGACCTTTTGCCGCTTTGGCTTTTAAAGTTCAAACCGATCCTCATGTTGGCCGTTTAACCTATATTCGCATTTATTCGGGAACCATCGAAGTTGGCAATGAAGTTTACAACACGGTTCAAAGGAAAAAAGAGAGAATTTCCCGCTTGATTTTGATGCATGCCAACCAAAAAGAATCAATTAATAAAGCTTTGGCGGGAGAAATTGTCGTGGCGGTTGGTCTTAAGGAAACCACGACTGGTGATACTTTGTGTACCAAAGACAAACCGATTATTCTGGGGTCAATTTCTTTCCCTGAGCCGGTAATTTCTTTGGCGATTGAACCCAAGACCAAAGCCGACCAGGAAAAATTAAGTTATGCCTTAAAGGCTCTTTCTGAAGAAGACCCGACTTTTAAAATTAAACATGATTTTCAAACCGGGCAAACCACCATTGCCGGGATGGGTGAACTTCATTTGGAAATTTTGGTTGATCGTCTGAAAAGAGAATTTAATGTCTCGGCCGATACAGGTCATCCGCAAGTGGCTTATAAAGAGACGATTAAAAAAACAACCGAAGGCGAAGGTAAATATATTCGCCAGTCAGGCGGCCGTGGTCAATACGGTCATTGTTTTTTGCGGGTTGAACCTGTTGGTCGAGGTGAAGGTTATAAATTTCTTAATGAAATTAGGGGAGGAGCAATTCCGGCGGAATTTATTCCGGCCGTAGAAAAAGGAGTTAAAGAAGCCATGGGTAAAGGAGTCTTGGCTGGTTATCCCCTGGTGGATATGAATGTGGCTTTGTATGATGGAACCTTCCATGAGGTTGACTCTTCTGAGATTGCTTTTAAAATCGCCGGGTCCATGGCTTTACAACAAGCAACGAAACAAGCCGATCCGATTTTAATTGAACCCATTATGAAGGTGGAAGTGACCACCCCGGAAGAGTTTATGGGTGATGTGATTGGCGATTTATCCAGCAAAAGAGCCCAAATTTTAGAAACTCAAGATCGAGGCAAGGCAAAGGTGATTATTTCTTTGGCGCCTCTGGCCGAACTTTCTGGCTATGCCACCATTTTACGAAGTTTAACTCAAGGTCGGGCGACCTTTTATATGGAACCAAGTCATTACGAGGAAGTCCCAGCCAATATCACGGAAAAAATTGTGGAAAAAAAGTTAGGCCAGCCTGCCGGCAGGTAGGGCTTGAAAAAAGAAAGTTAATCTTGTAAAATAAGTAAAACTTGTTTTTCAAATAAGCAGAGCTTGTTTACAATTAAGACAAGCTTGATTAAAATTAATTATACGGAGGTAAAAAATGGCAGAAAAAACAGCCTTTCAAAGAACTAAACCTCATTTAAATATTGGAACCATTGGTCACGTGGATCACGGTAAAACAACCTTAACGTCCGCGATTACTAAGGTTCTTTCCGAAAACAAAACTGGTTCCAGTTTTTATTCTTTTGACCAAATCGACAGTGCTCCGGAAGAGAAACAAAGAGGGGTAACAATTAATATTGCCCATATTGAATATGAGACAGTCAATCGTCATTATGCCCATATTGACTGTCCGGGCCATAAAGATTACATCAAAAATATGATTACCGGCGCGGCTCAGATGGATGGCGCCATTTTGGTGGTCGCGGCTGATGATGGTCCGATGCCCCAAACAAGAGAGCATATTCTATTGGCTCGTCAAGTCAATGTGCCGGCCATTGTTGTTTTCTTGAATAAAGTTGATTTGGTGAAAGATCCTGAACTTCTTGATTTGGTGGAAATGGAAGTCCGGGAACTTTTAACTAAATATAAATATCCCGGTGATAAAGTGCCGGTGATTCGAGGTTCCGCTCTCAAGGCTTTGGAGGGTGATGAGACGGCGAAAAAAGCGATTTTAGATTTAATGAAAGCCGTTGATGAATATATTCCCACCCCAGAGCGTCCCTTGGATAAACCCTTCCTCATGCCGATTGAGGATGTGTTTTCCATCAAGGGTCGAGGCACCGTAGTCACCGGTCGGATAGAAAGAGGGATTGTGAAAGTTAATGACGAAATAGAAATTGTCGGCCTGCGGGATACCAAAAAGACCGTCGTGACTGGGGTGGAGATGTTCCGCAAGACTTTGGACCAAGGTCAGGCCGGCGACAATGTTGGTGTCCTTTTACGAGGTGTTGAAAAAGATGATGTTGAACGCGGTCAAGTTTTAGCCAAGCCTGGCACCATTACGCCGCACACCAATTTTGAAGCGGAAGTTTATATTTTAACCAAAGAAGAGGGTGGTCGACATACACCGTTTTTCTCCGGTTATCGACCCCAATTTTATATCCGGACCACCGATGTAACCGGTGAGGTTACGTTGCCTTCAGGGGTAGAGATGGTCATGCCTGGTGACAATGCGAAAATGACCATCAAACTCATCCAGCCGGTGGCTATGGAAGAAGGCTTGCAATTTGCTATCCGCGAAGGTGGCCATACGGTTGGTGCCGGAGTGATTTCCAAAATAATTGTTTAAAAATAAGAACCTTCGCCTTTCGGCGAAGAACCTTGTTTTTCGTTAAAACTCAAAATAAACAAAGTTTGTTTTTCGAGGACTCAAAATGGCAAAGGGAAGGATTCGAGTACGTTTAAAATCGTACGATCATCGAGTTATCGATGAGAGCTGCGAAAAAATTTTAGAAGTTGCTTTAGCCAGCGGAGCGAAAGTTGTTGGGCCAATTCCTTTACCTACTCGCCGCAAGCTTTTGGCAGTTGTTGCCAGTCCACACACTGATAAGAATTCCCAAGAACACTTTCAAATTTTAATCCACAAAAGGTTGATTGATATTTTAGAACCAACGGAAAAAACGATTGATTCCCTGATGCATCTTAATTTACCCGCCGGTGTGGATATTGAGATTAAGATGTAATTTTAGCGTTTAACGACTTTGCCGTCTTTGTCTAAACATTCCGGGACCATGTCTTTGGGAAAATTGTAAGGGGCAATCTGAACACAAGTTGGTTGAGACTGGCCATCATAGACACAAATCCAACCTTCATCAGTTTTCGCTGCTAACCAATAAGCCCCACCTACTGCCTCAAACTCTTTAATGTTACCGGTTGCATACTGGCCGGTATTTTTATTTATGCTGACTTCCGCTTGGCTGGCATTTAAGCCGGTTTTTTGGAAAACTGCCTGCTTGATGGCTTCAGTTTCATCAATAATCAGAGTTGGAGTTGCAGTCGGTTCAATTTTTATGGTTGGCGTTGGTGATGGCATCAAAGTTGTTTTTAAAATCATTCCCTTACCCCAAAAAAACCAGACAAAAACATTGGCACCAATAATTAAGAAAGCCAAAAGAGTGAAAAAGCCAATTTTCCAAGAAGTTCCGGGTGATTTTTCCTGATCCATCATTAATGAATTGGAACTACATTTTGGGTATAAGTATTATTGGTTTCGTCAATTTCACTTACTTCATTGTCCGCATCTACTACCGCTTTGGTTTCGTAGTTTGCCCAACCGCCATAGGTATAGGGACAGGTGACAATCCGACCGCCATGGGCGGCAATTCCTTCATCGATTCTTACTCGACAGGCAGAAGCGTATTTAGTGGGCCACCATTCCCACCAAAAACCATTCGCTTTCGCATTACCCTTATTATAAAGACCAATTCTGACGGTAAACGCTTCACCCTGTTTTGGTGGATGATCAAAAGAATACTCACTGATATAAAGATCTGCTTTAGATATTGATGTTGGGGTTGAAGCTGGGGCAATTGTTGGTGTCGATGTAACGGTTGGTTTGACAGTAGGTGTGATTGAAACTTCCTCTGGTGTTGGTGTAGGTTGGGGGCTCGGTACATTAGTTACTTCTGGAGTAGGGGTCGGTGTGGCTCCGCCTGGAGTCTGACGATATTTGAGACCAAAAAAGAAGGCTAAAGCCAATAAACCAATGACAATAATAAAAATTAGGAAAACAATAACAGGGTTTTGGTTTTTGGCAGGCTGACCAGTGGTATTTTCTTCAGCCATTAAGGTGTATTATAAACCCCTTTTCCGTTTTGTCAAGATTTGCAAATTTTTGAAAATTCCTTTATAATTACCCCCAATGGAGGTGAAGCTCTTTTTGAGTTAAACTAAAATCTAAATCCAAGCACACTTTCCAAGGGTGCCTCCGGCACTCTTTTTGTTGGAAAAAAATCGGTCTATGGACAAAATTATCGGTATTAAACTAAGCTCAGTTCAAAAATTTACCCAAGACGGACGTCGCTTTCCCGTTACCCAGGTTAAGGTTGAAACTTTGGGTGATTTTAAAGCAGGAGATTTAGTCAAAGTGACAGGTATCTCTAAGGGCAAGGGTTTTGCCGGTGTGGTTAAGCGGTGGGGTTTTAAAGGCGGGCCTAAGACCCACGGCCAATCCAATCGTCAACGCTCACCCGGCTCGATTGGACAAACAACTACCCCAGGACGGGTTTTTAAAGGCAAAAAAATGCCTGGAAGAATGGGGGGAGAAAAAACGACCATTTTTGGCTTAATGGTGATGGATGTTGACGATAAAGAAAAAGTTTTATTAATCAAGGGGTTAGTCCCTGGAGCCAAAAACGGCCAGCTGATAATTCAAAAGTACACCGAATCGAAAAAATTTATCCCCTTAATGAAAGCCGGAGAAAAAGAGATTAAAGAGACCGAGGAAGAAAAAGCGGAACGTTTAAGGAAAGAAAAAGAAGCCGAAGAAAGATTAAAAGAAGCAGAAACAGCTAAAGAAGAGGATAAAGAGAATAAAGAGGATAAAGAAAATGCTCAAAATTGATCTTTACACCATCAATAGCACGAAATCAGGCCAAATAGAATTGCCCAAAGAAATTTTTGGGGCTAAAATTAACCAGCCCTTAATGGCTCAAGCGGTTCGGGTTTATTTAAGTAATCAACGGCAAGCCTCAGCTAGGGTTCAAACGAGAAGTGAGGTTAATCGGACCAAAGCTAAATGGTTTCGTCAAAAAGGGACCGGTCGTGCCCGTCATGGCGCCCGTTCGGCGCCTATTTTTGTCGGCGGGGGTAAGGCTCATGGACCAACAGGTGAACAAAATTATTGTTTAAAAATGAGTAAGGCAATGAAAAAGAAAGCCTTGTTTTCTGCCTTAAGCGCTAAATTAAAAGATAAAGAGATTATTATTGTCAAGGGGATGGAAAGAGTGGAACCCAAAACCAAAAAGATGTCTGAAATTTTACAGAAGTTCGCTAAAAATTGTCCCTCGACTCCGCTCGGGATCCTGAGCTTGTCGAAGGAGAAATTGGAAACTAGAAACTGGAAACTAACAATCGTTCTGCCCCAAAAATTGGATAATGTCACCAGAGCCGCTCGGAATATACCCAAAGTCAATTTAATCCAGGCGGCTTTATTAAATACTTACGAGGTTTTAAATGGGGGAAAACTGATTTTTATGAAAGAGTCAATAGATAAATTAAAACAAACATTCTTGGTTTAATTAATTAAACTATTATGGATTTAAGCAATGTTTTAAAACGACCGTTAATTACCGAAAAGGCCTCAATTTTAAATGCCCAAGGTCGGTATGTTTTTGCCGTTGATCGTCAGGCAACGAAAAAGGAGATCAAAAATGCGGTGGAAAAAATTTTTAAAGTAAAGGTAATTGGCGTCCAGACTATGGGTGTGAAAGGAAAAAAAAGACGTTCTTTAAAGACTAGAAAACAAACAGCCCAGGCTAATTGGAAAAAAGCCATTGTTGGTCTTAAAGAAGGTGATAAAATTGATATTTTTGAAACAGGAGCTTAATGATGAAACTTAAAAGAATTTTACCCAAAAAATCAGGACGAAATGCCGTTGGTAAGATAACCGTTCGTCATCAAGGCGGCCGTCATAAAAGATTTTTAAGAGAAATCGATTTTAAAAGGAATAAGCACGATATTCCGGCTAAGGTGATGGCGATTGAATTTGATCCCAATCGCGGTGCCGATATCGCCTTGCTTTTTTATGCCGACGGGGAGAAAAGATATATTTTGGCCCCTCAAGAATTAAAAATCGGCGACGAAGTTTTAGCCGGCAAAAGGGCAGAGATTAAACCGGGAAATGCGTTGTCTTTAAAGAAAATTCCCCTAGGGACAGTTGTCCATAACTTGGAATTAAGACCCGGGAAAGGCGGCCAAATGGTCAGAGGGGCTGGAACCGGGGCGGTTCTGATGAGCAAGGAAGAAAAATACGCCCTGGTCAAACTGCCTTCGGGTGAACAAAGAAAAATTGAGCTGGGCTGTTATGCGACCATTGGCCAAATCGGCAATATTGACTGGAAAAATAGAGTCATTGGCAAAGCAGGTAGAAAAAGACATATGGGGATTAGACCTACGGTTCGGGGAGTGGCGCAAAACCCCCATTCCCATCCTCACGGCGGTGGTGAAGGTCGTTCGGGCATTGGGATGCCTTCGCCAAAATCACCTTGGGGGAAACCAACCTTAGGAAAGAGAACAAGAAAAAGAACTAAATATTCTGACAAGTTAATTATTAAAAGAAGGAAACAGTAATCATGTCAAGATCATACAAAAAAGGACCATATATTGACCAAAAATTATTAAAAAAAGTTTTAGCCCAGAAACAGTTGGGGAAGAAAGACCCGATTAAGACTTGGGCTCGAGCCAGTCAAATTTCGCCGGAATTTGTCGGCCATACCTTCCATGTTCACAACGGCAAGCTTTTTATTGATGTTTTTGTCAGCGAGGAAATGGTTGGCCATCGTTTAGGTGAATTTGCCCCCACCCGAAACTTTAGAGGTCACGGCAAGATGGTTAAAAGAATTGTTAGTAAAACTTAAAGCTTATGGAAGTTATTGCCAAATCAAAATATATCCGAATGAGTCCGAAAAAGATGAGATTAGTGGCGGCCGCGATAGCTCATTTGCCGGTTGCCAAAGCCGAGATGATTTTGACTAAATTAAACAAGAAAGCGACCAGGCCCCTGCTTTTAACCTTGAAACAAGGGGTGGCGAATGCGGTGGGGAACTTTGGTTTAAGCAAAGAGAGTTTGGTGATTAAAAGATTGGAAATTGGTAAAGGGCCAAGTTATAAAAGAGGCCAACCGGTTGCCCGAGGCCAATGGCACCCCATTTTAAAAAGAACTTGCCATATTACTATGATTTTAGAGGGCCAGGAAAAGAAAAAAGAGAAGAAGGAGAAAAAAAACCATGGGTCAAAAGGTTAATCCAATAAGTTTTCGCCTGCCTTATCTAAAGGAATGGAAATCCCGTTGGTTTTCAGCGGATAAAAAGCAGTATCAAAAAAATCTCCTTGAAGATGTTAAAATTAGAAAATTTTTGCTGAATAGATTAAGATTGGCCGGTATAGCTCAAGTCCAGATTGAGAGGTCGATTAACAAGATGAAGATTATTCTTTTTGTGAGTCGTCCGGGAGTCGTTATCGGACGGGGCGGCTCTGGTTTAGAGTTGCTGAAAAAAGAGCTTTGCCGGATGATCGCCATGGCCCAACCAGAAAAGAATTTAGAAATCGAAGCGGTTGAAGTTAAGAATCCCGACTTGGTAGCTTATTTGGTGGCTCAAAGAATTGCCGAGCAACTAGAAAAAAGATTGCCCTATCGTCGGGTCGTTAATCGGACGATTGAAAACGTCATGGCCTCTGGAGCAAAAGGGGTGAAGATTGTTCTTTCCGGGCGAATTGCCGGCGCGGAAATCAGCCGTCGGGAAAAGTTTGGCGATAAAGGCAAAACCGGCAATATTCCGGCCCAAACTTTAAGAGCGGATATTGATTTTGCCAGTACTCCAGCTTTAACCCGCTCTGGTTTTATTGGCGTTAAGGTTTGGATTTACAGGGGAGAGAGTAAAAGAATGGAGGAGTAGAGATGTTGCAACCTAAGAAAAGTAAATACAAAAAACAATTTCGAGGTAAGATGAAGGGTTTGGCTTTTAGGGGATCATCTTTAGCTTTTGGCCAGTATGGCTTAAAAAGCGAGGGTCGCGCTTGGCTAACCGATAGACAAATTGAAGCGGCCAGAAAAGCCATCAGCCATTATACCAAAAGAGCTGGTAAGGTTTGGATTAGAGTTTTTCCCGACAAACCGATAACCAAAAAGCCAAGTGGAGTTCGAATGGGGGGAGGTAAAGGAGATATTGAAGGTTATGTGGTGACTATTGTCCCTGGACGGATTATTTTTGAGCTGGCTGGAGTGGTGGAAGATATGGCCAGGCAAGCCCTGAAAAGAGCGGCGGCCAAATTACCTTTTAAAACTAAATTTGTAAAAAAATTGGAGTAAACCGATGAAGAAAAAAGAACTCAAAGATTTACATCTTAAAAATAAGGAAGAATTACAAAACTTAATGAGAAAGGCTCAAGAGGAATTGACCAAGTTAAAAATGGACAAGCAGGCCGGCCGATTAAAAAATGTCCGCTTGCCGGACACGAAAAGACATGATTTGGCCAGAATTAAAACGATTTTAAAAGAAAAGGATTTAAATTTATGAAACAATTTATAGGTGTTGTTATCGATAAAAAAATGGCCAAAACAGCCAAAGTTTTGGTCAAAAGAATTAAAGTCCACCCACTTTATAAAAAACAGATGAAAATTAAGAAAATCTATCATGTTCATGATGAGATGGAGACCAAAGAAGGTGATAAAGTTAAATTTCAAGATTGTCGGCCGATAAGCAAAACGAAAAGATGGCAAATTATCGAAATTATTAAAGATAAGCAGAGCTTGTTTCTCGCTAAAGCTCGAAATAAGGAGAACCTTGTTTCTCGCTAAAGCTCGAAATAAGGAGAACCTTGTTTCTCCCCCGACATTTCGTCGGGGTCAAAATAAGGGAGAAAAAAATGATACAACTAGGAAGCGTTCTTAAAGCCGCCGATAATACCGGGGCGAAAAAATTGAAGGTTATTCATTTGTATGGTGGTTCAAGACGTCGTTTTTCCAGAATTAACGATATTGTTCAGGCGGCAGTAGATGGATCCGAGCCAACGGGGACGGTTAAAGATAAAGAGATGGTCAGGGTTTTAATTGTTAGAACTAAAAAAGAATTTCGCCGTCCTGACGGTTCTTATGTTCGTTTTGACGACAATGCCGGCATTGTCATTGACAAAGACGGCAATCCCAGGGGTAGTAGGGTTTTTGGACCGGTGGCGCGGGAGATTAAAGAAGGAGGTTATGCTAAAATAGTTTCTTTGGCAACCGAGGTAATTTGAAAAACAAGGTTCTCGCCATAGGCGAGGTTCTTATTTTGAAGACAAGGTTCTGCCGAAAGCAGGTTCTTATTTGAAAAAAAGGTTCTGTCGAAGACAGGTTCTTATATGAAACTTAAAATAGGTGATCAGGTTATTGTGGTGCGAGGTAAGGATAAGGGCAGAAAAGGGAAAATCCAAAAAATTTTCCCTAAAGAAAGCCGGGTTTTAATTCCGGGGATTAATGTTTATAAAAAACATTTAAAACCAAGAGGCGAAGGCAAACCCGGCGGGATTGTGGATAAAGTTTTGCCTTTATCTCTGGCCAACGTAGCCTATTGGTGTCCTAAATGTAACCAAAAAACCAGAATAGGTTGGCAACTCAGTAAAGGTGAGAAAAATCGAATTTGCAAAAAATGCGGTTCGATGATTTAACAATAATTTTTCTAACGAAAAAATGTTTCTAACGAAATAAACAAGTTTGTTTCTAACGAAATGAACAATTTACAAGAAAAGTATCGACAAGAAATAAAACCGAAATTAGCCAAAGAATTTGGTTTAAAAAATATTTTGGCAGTGCCTTTAGTGGAAAAAGTGGTGGTAAGTATGGGCTTAGGTGAAGGAGCTCAAGATAAAGGTTTAGTCGAAAAAGCCGCGGAAGATCTGAAGGTGATTACCGGCCAAAAACCTAAGGTAACCAAAGCCAGAATGGCCATTGCCGGTTTTAAAATTAGAAAAGGCGATTCGATTGGCTTGATGGTGACTTTAAGAGGAAAAAGAATGTATGATTTTTTGGAAAGATTGGTCAAAATTGTCTTGCCTCGGGTGAGAGATTTTCATGGGGTGTCTTCCTCCAGTTTTGATGGACAAGGGAATTATAATTTAGGTATTTCCGAACAAATTGTTTTCCCGGAAATTGACTACGCCAAAATTGATAAGGTCAGAGGATTGCAAATAACGATGGTGACCAATACTAACAATGAGTTGCAAACAAAACGTTTATTAGAAGAAATAGGTTTGCCCTTCGCCCGCCAATCGGGCGGGCTCAGGGTGAACCCAGATAATATGGCGAAAGGACTTGTCCTGACGACCGAAGGGAGGAAGGATGGCTAAAGTTTCTAAAATTGTCAAAAGCAAGAAAAAATCTAAATACACGACTCGCAAACATAACCGTTGTCAGCTTTGTGGCCGTTCACGGGCCTATATTAGACTTTTTGGTCTTTGCCGGCTATGTTTTCGCGAGTTAGCCAACAAAGGAGAGTTGCCAGGGGTAACTAAAGCATCATGGTAGTCACCGATCCCATTGCCGATTTCCTGATTAGAATAAAAAATGCCTATCTGGTTAAAAAGAAACTGGTGGAAATGCCATGGTCAAAAATGAAAGAAAAAATGGCCGAAATGTTGGTAAAAGAAGGATTTTTAAAGAGTGCCAGAGTTAGTACGGAAAAGTCAAAATTTAAAATATTGGAGCTGGAGTTGAAATATGGAGGTAAAAGACCGGCCATAACCGAAGTGAAGCGGATTTCCAAGCCAGGCGTGAGAATTTATGGGAAAGTTAGCAAAATTCCTAAAGTTAGACAAGGGGTTGGAATAACGATTATCTCCACTCCTCAAGGTTTGATGACAGATAAAGAGGCTAGAAAAAATCATCAAGGAGGGGAAATTATTTGTCAAATTTGGTAATTATGTTTACACTGAGTGATTGAAAGGAACGAACGTGAGTCGAATTGGTAAAAAACCTATCCAGCTTAAAGAAGGCATCACCGTTAAAATTGACGGTCGCCAGGTGACGGTGACGGGGCCAAAAGGCACCCTCAATCTTCAGTTAGATGATAATTTGGAGATAGAGATTAAAGATAATCAAATTATTTTAAGCAATAAAAATGACCAAAGCCGTTCCATTCGGGCCTTATTTGGTCTGACCAGAACTTTAATTGCCAATATGATTGAAGGGGTAGAAAATGGGTTTAGCAAGGTTTTAAAAATTGTCGGCACGGGTTATCGAGCCAGACTTGAAGGTCGTAAATTGATTTTTTCTTTAGGCTTTTCTCATCCGGTGGAATTAGAAGCTCCGGAAGGGATTCAGTTTGAGATTGAAGGAAACGATACCGTTAAAATTTTGGGAATTGATAAAGGTTTAGTGGGCCAGACAGCAGCCAAAATCAGGGCTTTTTACCCCCCGGAACCTTACAAAGGCAAGGGAATTCGTTATCAAGATGAAAAGCCTCGGCGCAAACCAGGGAAAGCCGGCAGGGCGGGCATGACCGCCGGCGGAGCGAAATAAACAAGTTTGTTTCTGACGAAATAATATGAAGAAAAAGAAAGAAATCACCAAAAGATTAAGATTAGCCGTTTTTCGCTCAGCGAAACATATTGTGGCCCAAATTATTGACGATGAAAAAGGCCAAACTTTAGTTACGGCGAGTGAAAAAGATTTATCGAAAAAAGAAAAATTGACCAAGACTGAAAAAGCAAAGTTAATTGGCGAAATTTTAGGGAAGAAGGCTTTAAAATTGGGCCTTAAAAAAATTAAATTTGACCGTCGTTCTTATCAATATCATGGACGGGTTAAGGCCTTAGCCGAAGGGGCAAGACAAGGAGGTCTCGATTTTTAGAATGCCAAATCAGGAAGATTTCATCGAAAAAATCGCCCAAATAAATCGGGTGGCAAAAAAAACCAAAGGCGGCAACCGGATTAGTTTTTCGGTTTTAGTCGTGGTCGGCGATAGAAAGGGTAAAGTTGGTGTGGGTTTAGGTAAGGCTTTGGATGTCAGTAGCGCGGTGAAAAAAGGTTTAAGTCGGGCGAAAAAGTCGATGATTGAGGTGCCGATGAGGGGGACAACAATTCCCCATGAAGTCAGGATGAAAAAAGGGGCGGCAAAAATTTTACTTAAACCGGCTCCTGCCGGGACAGGGATTATTGCCGGAGGGGCCGTAAGGTTGGTGGTCGAAGCCGCCGGTATTCGGGATATTGTTTCTAAAATTTTAGGGAGTAATAATAAAGCGAGCAATGTTTACGCGACCATGGAGGCCTTGAAAAAATTATGAAATTAAATCAATTACCAAAAACTATTATAAAAAGTAAAAAAAGAATTGGCCGAGGTTATGGTTCCGGTAAGGGTGGTCATACGGTTGGCCGTGGCGCCAAAGGGGCTAAAGCCCGCGGAAAAATTGGCCTGGCTTTTGAAGGAACGAAAATGAAAAAATCCTTAATCAAAAAACTTCCGCTTCAAAGAGGCAAGGGCAAATTAAAACCCCTGAAGAATAAAGCTTTGGTTGTCAATCTGGGCTATCTTAATTTTTTCCCAAAAGACACCAAAATTGATTTGGCGGCCCTAATTAGGGCGGGGATTGTTGAGGAGAAACAAGCCAAAGCCTTTGGCGTAAAAATTCTGGGTGATGGTGAACTGAAAGTTGCTTTGGAGGTTGGCTTGCCTTGTTCTAAGTCCGCAGCGGAAAAGATTAAAAAGGCTGGTGGTAAAGTTTTGAAATCATCCAATGAACCAAATAATTAAAACCATCATTAATGCCTGGAAAATTCCAGAACTTCGTCGCCGTTTGTTGTTTACCGCTTTAATTTTTGTTGTTTTTCGTTTGGCGGCTCATATTCCAGTCCCTGCGGTTGATTTGGCCGCTTTAAAACATTTATTTTCCCAAAATCAGCTTTTAGGTTTGTTGGATATTTTTTCCGGCGGAACATTAGCCAACTTTTCCATTATGGCCTTAGGTTTAAACCCTTATATTAATGCCTCCATTATCTTTCAACTTTTAACCATGGTTATACCCAAACTTGAAGCTCTTTCTAAGGAAGGAGAATATGGCCATAAGAAAATCAATCAATACACAAGAGTTCTTACCGTTCCTTTAGCTGCCCTGCAGTCTTTTGGTATGTATGCTCTTTTGCGCAATCAAAAGATTATCACCAGTTTAGTCCCCATAAAGGTTTTAGCTTTAGTGATTACCATGACGGCAGGAACGATCTTTTTAATGTGGTTGGGAGAGTTGATTTCGGAAAAAGGGATTGGGAATGGAATTTCCATGCTGATTTTTGCCGGGATTGTCGGTCGTTTGCCAGTTTCTTTTGGCCAGACGGTCGCCATTTTCAATCCTGAGAACTTTTTCAATTTGCTTATTTTTGTGGTTATGGGGGTCAGTGTTATTGGAGGCATTGTCTTCATTAATGAGGCTTCCCGCAAAGTTAAGATTCAATACGCCCGACGGATTAGTGGCCAAAAGATGTATGGTGGTCAGTCGACCTATTTACCGTTGCGGATTAATCAAGCCGGCGTCATCCCCATCATTTTTGCTGTTTCTTTAGTTTTACTTCCCTCGATGTTAGCCAGTTTTCTTCAAGGCGTCCCCAATAATTTATTAGCTAAGATAGCCACCGGCTTGGTCAGACTCTTTAGGCCGAATGGAGTTTTTTATAGTTTAACTTACTTTATTTTGGTTATTGGTTTTACTTATTTTTATACTGCGGTGATTTTTAACCCCAAAAAAATTGCCGAAGAGATAAAAAAATATGGAGGTTTTATTCCAGGAATTAGGCCTGGAGAACCGACAGTGGCTTACTTGAATAAAATTTTGACCAGAATAACTTTGGTCGGTGCCATCTTTTTAGGTTTGATTGCCATTTTGCCTTCGATTGCCCAGGGACTGACAGGTATTGCCACCATGAGCATTGGCGGGACGGGTATTTTGATTGTGGTTTCGGTCATTTTAGAAACGACTAAACAATTGGAATCAATGATGGTGATGCGCAGTTATGAAGGTTTTTTAAAGTCGTAAGGAGAGTTTTATGAATTTAATTATTTTAGGCCCACAAGGCTCCGGCAAAGGAACTCAAGCAAAACTTCTGGTGGAAAAATGGGGTTTGTTTTATTTAGAAGTGGGTCAGATTTTAAGAGATTTATCCAAGGGGAAAACACCTTTGGGTGAACAAATTGTGAGTTTCATTAGTAAAGGGGAACTGGTTCCTGACCAGATAATGGTCGATGTTTTAAAAACTTTTTTAACCGAGGATAATTTTAAAAAAGGGATTTTATTTGATGGTTTCCCTCGTAATTTATCTCAGGCTCATCTTTTAGATAAAGAGTTAAAAAACTATCAGGTAATGATTGATAAAGTTATTTTTTTAAATATTTCTTTTCAGGAATCGCTAAAAAGGTTAAGAGCCAGAAGAAGTTGCCCTCGTTGTGGCCAAAATTATAATTTGGTAACCATGCCGCCCAAAAATGATGAGCTTTGTGATGAATGTGGTAGTCAGCTGACAACGAGGCTTGACGAGACAGAGGCCGTGATTAAGGAAAGATTAGAAATTTATCAAAAAGAAACTTTACCCCTAATTGAACTTTATCAGCAAAAGGGAGTTTTAGTGGAAATTAACGGCGAGCAATCAGTGGAAACAATCCATCAAGAAATTTTAAAAAAGATTAGCGAATGATTTCGAAAAAGAGTCAGTTACAGATTGAAGTGATGAAGAAGGGGGGGGAAAGATTATCTTGGGTTTTAGACCAAATTCTTAAAGAAGTCAAACCCCAAGTGGCTCTTTGGCAATTAGATAAGCTAGCGGAAAATTTGATTAAAAAACAGGGTGGCCAATCGTCATTCAAGATGGTTCCCGGTTATCGCTGGACAACTTGTATTAATATCAATGAGGGTGTGGTTCATGGTATCCCTGGGGAGTATCGTTTAAAAGAAAATGATTTGGTAAGTATTGATATGGGGATGTTTTATCCGCCAGCTGGCGGATTCCATACAGATATGGCGCGGACAGTATTAGTGCCTAGAACAAAGAATAAAATACAAAAGGAAGAGAGGAAAAGATTTTTGAGAGTGGGAGAGAAGGCATTAAAAAAAGCAATTGGGATGGCTAAAGCAGGTAATCGGGTTGGCCATATTTCCCAAGCGATGGAAGAGGAAATTAGGAAAGCCGGTTTTAGCCCGATTGAAGTTTTAACTGGTCATGGTATCGGGGAAAAATTACACGAAGAGCCCCAAATCCCTTGTCTTTTAAGCGAAAAATTGGAAAAAACACCGCTTTTGGAAAACGGCATGGTTTTAGCGGTGGAAGTGATTTATGCCCAGGGGGAACCAGAAGTCGTCTTGAACCATGATGGCTGGACGATTAAAACCGCGGATGGGAAGTTAGCTGGTCTTTTTGAAGACACAATTGTTATTGATAAAGATAAACCCTTAGTCTTGACGCAATTAAATAAGAACCCCCCGACGTAACGTCGGGAGAACCTTATTTCTCGAAGACTCGAAATTAGCTTCTAGACTAAAGGCTATAGGTTTGATAAAATTGGAAGATAAAGAAGCTTTGTTTCTCAAAGATTCGAAATAAAGAATGGTTAAACAAGAAAACCTATCTGCCGACAGGCAGGGAAAAATTGGATTCAAGGGCGAGGTAATAGAAAGTTTGCCCAATGCTACTTTTAAAGTTAGGCTTGATGATGGAAGAGTGCTTTTATGCCATTTGTCAGGCAAGATGAGGATACATCATATTAAGGTTATGGTTGGTGATTGGGTGAGTTTGGAGATGACACCTTACGATGAGACAAAAGGAAGAATTATACAAAGATTATAAGAGATGAAAACACAAGCAAGCATCAAAAAACGTTGTCGAAAGTGTCGCTTAGTCCGTCGTCGGAAAAGGTTATTTGTTATTTGTGAAAATCCGACGCATAAACAAAGACAAGGATAAAAAAATTTATCCTGAGCGAGACTTCGGCTGAGCTCAGTCGAAGCCCTGAAAGGAGTCGAAGGATGGCGAGAATTGCCGGAATTGATTTACTAAAAGAAAAGAGAACCGATATTGGTCTAACAGCCATTTATGGTCTTGGCCGAAAAAATGTCGTGAGGGTTTTGGAGGAAGCCAAGGTTGAACCTTCCAAAAGAATTGGGGAGTTGACCGATGAGGAAGTAGCCAAAATTAGTAAGGTCGTTGATAAATTTTTAGTGGAGGGTGATTTAAGGCAAAAAGTCGCTGAGAATATTCAGAGATTAAAATCGATTGGCTGTTATCGGGGAATAAGGCATACTCGAGGTCTGCCGCTTCGAGGACAACGAACCCGTTCCAACGCCAGAACCAAACGGGGTAAAAGAAAAACCATTGGCGCCTTAAAGAAAGACATGATGAGCTCAAGAACGGAAAAAACACCAGAATAAGGAAACCTTGTTTCTCGAAAACTCGAAATAAGCAGAGCTTGTTTTTCGGAGACTCAAAATAAGCAAAGCTTGTTTCTCGAAAACTCGAAATGAAAGCTAAAGTTTATATCAGGGCCACTTTTAATAATACTTTGGTGACCTTTGCCGACGAAGAGGGTAAAACTTTGTGTTGGGGATCAACCGGAACAATGGGTTTTAAGGGGACAAGAAAATCGACGCCTTATGCTGCCATCACCGCCGTCGAATCAGTGGCTAGAAAAGCCCAATCCCTGGGCGTTACCGAGGTAGAAGTTTATATTAAAGGTCCGGGTCCAGGTCGTGACGCCGCTTTAAGAGCCATTAAGGCAGTTGGTTTGAAGATGAGTTTAATCGCGGATGTGACGCCAATTCCCCACAACGGGCCAAGGGCCAGAAAGCGAAGGAGAGTTTAAAAATGTCAAGGAATATTGGGCCTAAATGCCGGTTATGCCGTCGAGAAAAAATGAAGCTTTTTTTAAAGGGTGAGCGTTGTTTTTCGGCCGCTTGCCCAATTGAAAAAAAAGGCGCGGTCCCACCCGGGCAACATGGTTTAAAATCGTTACGACGCCAAAGTGACTATGGCAAGCAATTAAGAGAAAAACAAAAAGTGAAAAGAATTTATGGTCTTTCCGAAACTCAATTAAAAAATTATTTTCAAAAAGCGATTAAAGTCAGACAAGCTACTGGCGAATTTTTGCTCCAAATGTTAGAATCAAGACTTGATAATCTTGTCTGTCGCTTGGGCTTTGTGGCTTCCCATGCTTTGGCTCGACAATTAGTCACTCATCGACATATTTTGGTTGATGGGAAGAAAGTTAACATTCCCTCTTATCAATTAAAGCCAGGCCAAGTGGTGAGCTTAGATAAAAAAGCTTTAGATTTAACGGAAATTAAAAAATCTTTAACCGAAAAGCCAAAATTACCCGATTGGCTTAAAAGAAAAGCGGCGGTTGGACAGATGGTCCGCCTGCCGAAAAGAGATGAAATTGGAAGTGATATTGATGAACAATTAATTGTAGAATTTTACTCACGATAGTGAGAAAAAGAAAGGAACCTCATGTTCGAACCACTTTTTAATATCAAAACCGAGCAGGAAAATGCCGAATTTGGTAAGTTTGTTATTGAACCCCTGGAACAAGGCTTTGGCCATACTCTGGGGAATTCTTTAAGGCGAGTTCTTTTAACCAGTTTGCCGGGGGCGGCGATTACCCAAATTAAAATTAATGGAGTCAAACATAAATTTTCAACTCTTGAAGGGATGAGTGAAGATGTTGTTGATTTGATTCTTAATCTTAAACAGGTGAGATTAAAATATGAAGGAGAAAAACCAATTAAACTGGAATTAGACAAAAATGGTCCTGGCCAAATTAAAGCTGGCGATATCAAGACTCCAGCTAATATTCAAGTTATTAACAAGGACCATGTTTTGGCAAGCTTGGCCGACAAGAAAAGCCGTTTGAAAATAGAAATGGTGGTGGAAAGAGGTTTTGGTTATTTACCAGCCGAAACAAGGAAGAGTGACAAACTGGGTGTCATTTTTCTTGATGCCGCCTTTAGCTCGGTAAAAAGGGTCAATTATCAAGTAGAAGCCACTCGGGTGGGTCAAAGAACAGACTTTGATAAATTAATTATGGAGATTACCACCGATGGCACCATCAAACCGAAAGAGGCTTTAAAATCCAGCGCCAAAATCTTGATTGCCTTTTTCAATCAAGTTGTCCAACCCAAAAAGATGGATGTCAAGGAAGAGAGAAAACCTCAAATTGATGATGAAGTTACTAAGTTGACCTTAGAAGAGCTTGATTTGCCGACGAGAATCGTCAATGCCTTGCGCAGAACCGGCTATGGTACTGTGTCGGACTTGATGGCTATCAAGTTGGCTGATTTGGCCAAGATTAAAAACTTGGGAGAAAAGTCGATTAAGATTATTCAATCGGCTTTAGCCAAAAAAGGCGTTAACTGGCAACCCGGAGAGAAAAAATAATTTTTCTATCGAAATGAGACATCAAATTAAAGGTAAAAAACTTTCCCGTGATTCCTCACAAAGAAAGGCTTTGTTTAAAAATTTAATCAATGCCTTAGTCATTCACGGAGAAATAAAGACTACCGAGAGCAAGGCGAAAGCAATCCGAGGCTTGGTGGATAAATTAATTACCAAAGGCAAAAGAGGGACTTTTCAAGCCAGAAGACTTGTTGGCGCCTTTTTACAAAACAAAAAGGCGGTCAATAAAATTGTGGATGAATTATCCCCGACCTTTAAAAATCGCCCGGGAGGCTTTACCAAGATAGTTCGTTTAGGCAAAAGACGCGGTGATGATGCGATGATGGTGAAACTAGAATTGCTTGAAAGACCGAAGACAAAAGAAGAAGAAAAGAAAAAATCGCCCGACCTCAAAACCAAGAAAAAGTAAGTTATGACCTTCAAGACGAAAGTAACCAAAGCAAGCGAAATCAAACGGAGTTGGCATTTACTGGATGCCGAAGAGCAGATTTTGGGCCGCTTGGCCGTCAAGATTGCCACGTTGTTAATGGGGAAACAAAAGCCTTATTTTGTTTCTCATCTTGATTGCGGTGACTATGTAGTGGTGGTTAATGCGGCCAAAATCCAATTGAGCGGTGAGAAAAAAATGAAGAAAGTTTATTATCGCCACTCCGGTTATCCCGGCGGCTTTAAAGAAATCACCTTTCAACATCAATTTGCCAAAGACCCAAGAAAAATTATTTATCAGGCGGTGGCCGGTATGTTGCCGAAAAATAAGCTGCAAGACGGGCGCTTATCAAGACTAAAAATTTTTATTGAGGCGAAACATGATTATGAAGATAAATTCAAAAAAGAGGATAAAAAAGATGCCAAAATCAAAAACAAAGCCTAAATCGGAAAAAACAAAAAGTGTTTTTGTTTCTACTGTCGGTAGGCGAAAAACCGCGGTGGCCCGCGTCAGGCTTTATAAGGGCAAGGGAGGAATTTTGGTCAACGGCCAGCCGATTGCCAAATATTTTTCCAACGAACAAGCTAAAATTTTTTATTTAAAACCCTTCCAAGTTACCAACACTTTAGATAAATTTCATGCCACCATTAAGGTGAAAGGTTCAGGAATGAATGGCCAACTAGGAGCTGCTGTTCATGGCTTGGCCAGAGCTTTAGACAAAGAGAACAAGGAAAACTTTCATACTTTACTAAAAAAAGCCGGTCTTTTGACTCGCGATCCAAGAGCTAAAGAAAGAAGAAAAGTCGGCCAAATGGGTAAAGCCAGGAAGAAAAAACAATCTCCTAAACGATAAAATTTTTTGTGATTTTGGTCGGGGTGGCCGGTGCCGCCCCGGCGACCTCACGCCATTTATTTAATCAAATTAACCAAAAGATAATCAAGTTTTGGTTTTGGGAACAAATCTTTCGGATAAATAGAGATAAGCTTTAGATTATTATTTTGAATGAGGCGCAGTTTTTTCCGCATGTATTGATCATAGATTCTTAATTCGCCATGTAAACCAAAAAATTCAATAAATGTGTCCCTGACTTTAAAGTCAGTGGTGTATTTAGAATTTGGATAAAAAACATTTTTCTGATGAGGTATTTTTTTTGCCGTTAACCAGTCGTCAATAATTTTTTCTGCCAGAGAATCACATTTATGCCCATCATTAGCAATATATTTTTTAGCGAATAAGACTTGATGTGGTTTAAAACCTGCCGCTTTAATAGCCTTGTTCCATGTTCCAAAACGTAATCTGGTGGCTACGTAATGGTGAAATTCTCTTTTAAGTGGGATTCTCCCATTGTTCTGATAAAATTCCTTTATCTCTTTAATTATTTGATTTTCAGATATTTTTGGAGGTTTAGGTTGACAGGCTCTTGAACAATATTTCCTTTGACCAAAGAATTTTTTACTGCACACAGGGCAAATTCTTTCTTTAGGTCGTCTTTTTGGAGATTTTGAATTATTAACGATGGCGGAACATGATCTTGAGCAAAAGCAAACTCCAGAAGGGGGAATTTCAGGGAGTTGTCTTTTAAAAGTCTTATGACATTTTGGATTGCCACATTCTAAAGTTTTTTGTTTATTCCTGTTTAAACTTAGACATTTCAAAGAGCAATATTGCTTCCATCCAAATTTCTTAGCTTCATTAAATCGTCTTAATTTTCTAAAGAATTTTTTGCTGCAGAATGAACAACGAATTTTAATTAAAGTCATAAAATCATAATACCAAATAAAACCCGAAAGAATCAACCAGCAAAAAACCAGCTGCTCAACAGCTGGTTTTTGACCTTTCGGAGCGGCCGGGCTCGAACCGGCGACCTCTGGATCCCCGACCCAGCGTTCTAACCAGCTGAACTACGCTCCGTTCTATAGAGCAAGAATAAATTCTCCCCCTAAAGAACTACTTGAATTTTAGCATAAAATCTGTTTGAATTGAATCACGATGAGTCAAGATCAAAAACTTCAAGCCATTAAAATGGCGATGGAACAAATTGAGAAACAATACGGTAAGGGTGCCATTATGAGAATGGGTGAAAAAGGAGCCATTAGAAAAGTTGACGTTATTCCCACTGGCTCGATTGCTTTAGACGTGGCCTTGGGAGTAGGTGGTTTTCCCCGGGGAAGAGTCATTGAAATTTTTGGGCCTGAAGCTTCCGGTAAAACTTCTTTGGCTTTAAGTGTGGTCGCTCAAGCTCAAAAGACAGGTGGGGCCGCGGCCTTTGTTGATGCCGAACATGCTTTAGATCCGACCTGGGCCGAGATGATTGGTGTTAACTTAGATGAACTTTTAATTTCCCAGCCGGATACCGGTGAACAGGCTTTGGAAATTGTCGAAACTTTAGTTCGTTCCGGGGCAGTTGATGTCGTTGTCATTGATTCGGTGGCGGCCCTGGTGCCTCGGGCGGAAATTGAAGGGGAAATGGGTGACGCAATGATTGGTATCCAAGCCAGATTAATGTCTCAAGCCTTGCGTAAGTTAACTGCAGCCATCTCTAAATCAAGAACAATCGTTATTTTTACCAACCAGCTGCGTCATAAAATTGGGGTGATGTTTGGTAATCCGGAAACGACACCGGGCGGTTTAGCCTTGAAATTTTATTCGTCTTTAAGATTAGATATGAGGAAAATCGAGGCGATTAAAGAAGGCGAATTGGTGATTGGTTCTCGCCATCGGGTGAGGGTTGTTAAAAATAAAATTGCCCCGCCATTTCGTGTCGCCGAATTCGATATTTTAAATAATGTGGGAATTTCCAAAAGCAGTGATCTTTTAGGGACCGCTCTGGAACTGGGTTTGGTTGAGAAATCAGGAGCCTTTTTTAAACATGATAAACAAATGTTAGGCCAAGGTCTTCAGGCAGCCAGAATTTTTTTGGATGAAAATCCAAAAGTAGCTAAACAGATTGAAGCAGAAATTTGGAAAAAAATCAAAAAAGAGTGAAGAAAACTTTGGATTTCCCTAAACTTCTTGAACGAGTTTTAAAATTTATCTCGATTCGTCCTCGCAGCCGCCAAGAAATTCTTAACTATCTGCGTAAAAAAATCCCTCAAGACGAAGCTTTAAGAGAAAAAGTTTTTAAAGAAGCAGAGTCTTTAAATTTAGTTGATGACCGTGATTTTGCCGTTTGGTGGGTCGAACAAAGAATGACCTTTCGCCCCAAGGGTAAAAAAGCCCTCTTTTTCGAATTGAGACAAAAAGGCCTGGAAAAGAATTTAATTGAAGAAATTCTCAACGAAAAAATTAACGAACTAGCTTTAGCCATACCTTTGGCTCAAAAAAAATGGTTGTCTTTAAAAAAATTACCCCTAGCTATTGGCCAACAGAAATTAGTCGGTTTTCTCTCCCGGCGGGGTTTTTCTTGGGAGGTTATCAAAAAAGTACTTGATGAAATTCTTAAAAAGAAGTAAAATAGCTCATTGTTCGCTTTTGTAAAATAAGCCATTGTTCGCTTTTGGAGAATGCTTGTTTGTAGGAAGAATCTTATGAAGATCGAAACTAACAATCTTTTTAATCTTCTGAAAGAGATTTAATCTCAAAGTTTTCCTCTGGCATTTTTCCTAAGTAGCAATAAAGGAGATTTTTATGGGTCTTTTTGATACCTGGTTGACTAAAGTTCTCACCAAAGAAGAAGAAAAAGAAAAAAAATTACCTTCAAACAAGGGTAAAAAAGTTGGGCCGAAAAAGGTCAAAGAGGATGTTTCCGAAAAATTACTGGCCCAAGAGGTAGCTTTTAAAATCGCTGAGCTGGAAAGAAAAGAAGGAGCGTTGGAGGAGAGAGAAAAGTTATTAAAGGCTAAAGAAGAAGAATTAAATAAAGACAAAACCGAAATTGAAGAAATTAAGAAAAAAGAAATTGAAAGACTGGAGAAAATTTCGGCTTTAACCAAGCAAGAGGCGCGGGATTTAATTTTGGCGGCTACCGAGAAAAAAATTGTCGAAGATGTGGCTCGCAAAATTAAGGAGGCGGAAGAAGAGGTTAAAGCTCACGCCGATGAGAAAGCCAAAGAAATTTTGGTGGAGGCAATTCAACATGGAGCCACGGATTGGGTGGCCGAATATACGGTTTCTACCCTTCACTTGCCGGATGAGGACATGAAGGGGCGGATTATCGGTCGTGAAGGAAGAAATATTCGGACTTTTGAAAGAGCGACCGGGGTGGAAATTGAAATTGATGAAACCGATGATATTCGTTTGTCTTCCTTTGATCCGGTCAGACGTGAAATTGCCAGAAGATCAATTGATAAATTGATCAAAGACCGCCGGATTCAGCCTTCAAGAATTGAAGAAATTATTGAGAAAACCAAACAAGAGGTCGAGAAAATTATGTTTGAAGAAGGCGAAAGACTTTGTCACGCGGTTAAAGTATATCGTCTTCATCCGGAATTGGTCAAGCTTTTAGGCCGTTATAAATTCCGTTTTTCCTACGGGCAGAATATGATTGTCCACACTTTGGAAGAAACCAAAATTGGTATTCAGTTAGCTTATGAAGTTGGTGCCAATGTTAATATTGTTCGTTTGGGTTGTTTACTTCATGATATCGGCAAGGTTGTCACCGAGGAAGAAGGAACTCATGTGCAATTAGGAGTTGATTTGGCCAGAAAATATCATATCCCTGAAGAAGTCGTGGCTTGTATTGCCGAACATCATGAGGATAAACCTTTTTCTTCCCCAGAATCAAGAGTTGTTTGGATTGCCGACGCGGCTTCCGGTTCACGGCCGGGGGCTCGTTATGAACCTCACGGAGAGTATGTGGAACGGATGAGTCAAATTGAGAAAATTGCCAGAGAATTTACCGAAGTCCAAGAGGCTTTTGCTTATCAAGCTGGTCGAGATGTCCGGGTTTTGGTTAAGCCGGAAAAAGTAACTGATGATGAGTTGGTCGTTTTGGCCAATAAAATTACCAAGTCTTTAGAAGAGAAAGCTTCCTACGCCGGACAGATTAAAGTTACCTGTATCCGGGAAACTCGCGCCAGTGAAGTGACTAAAGCTAAGTAATTCCCTTTTAGCTTTGACAAATTCAAAATTTTATTGTAGAATCTACCTATGACCAAAAAACAACTACTTAACTTAGTGGCCAGTAAAGCCCACTCGACCAAAAGGGCCGCCGCAGAAGTCATTGAAGTCTTTTTGGGTGAAATTATTAAGGGTCTAGCTAAAGGTGAAAAAATTGTTCTTTCCGGTTTTGGCACCTTTAAGGTGGTCAAGGTCAAAGATAAACCAGTGATTGTCCCCGGAACAACCGAGAAAAAGATTGTCAAAGCTCATCGCGCCCCCCGTTTTTCTCCCGGTAAACCTCTCAAAAAAGCCGTCAGATAATTTGCGGTATAATCAAAGTAGATGTCAATGATTGAAGTTTCGCAATTGCGGAAGTTTTATTCTGTTTTCAAAAAAGAGCCAGGAGTTTGGGGTTCGTTGAGGTCGGTTTTCAAGCGCCGTTACGAAGAAGTTCGAGCCGTTGATGATATTTCTTTTAATATTGAGGAAGGTGAGCTGGTGGGTTTTATTGGCCCCAACGGGGCTGGCAAAACCACGACTTTGAAATGTCTTTCTGGTTTATTGTATCCTGATTCAGGTTTTGTCTCCGTTTTAGGCTTTCAGCCTTGGAAAAGACAGCCAGAATTTCAAAAGCAATTTGCCCTGGTCATGGGTCAAAAAAACCAACTTTGGTGGGATTTGCCGCCCATGGAAACTTTTTTATTGAATAAAGAAATCTACGAAGTGCCTAATGAGCAATTTAAAAAAACTTTAGATGAGTTGGTGGAACTTTTAGAAGTTGAAGATATTTTAAAAATTCAAGTTCGCAAACTTTCTTTGGGACAACGGATGAAATGTGAACTCATTGCGGCATTGCTTCATTCTCCTAAAGTTTTGTTTTTGGATGAACCAACCATTGGTTTGGATGTCATTATGCAGAAGAAAATTCGTGATTTTATCAAAGAATACAATAAACGTTTTAAAGCTACCATTATTTTAACTTCTCATTATATGGGTGATGTCAAAGAATTATGTCAAAGAGTGATGATTATTGATAAAGGCCAGTTGGTTTTTGATGGAGAGTTGGAAAAAATCGTCAAAAAATATGCTGATCATAAAGTGATTTCTGTTGTCTTGACTGAAAAAGTGGGCCTAGAGAAACTTAAAGAGTTATGTAAGATAAAAGAATTTGCTTATCCTAAGGTGAGTTTTATAGTTGAAAAGGAGAAAGCCTCTGTGATGACAGCAAAGATTCTAGAGGAACTACCGGTTATTGATTTAAATATTGAAGAACCGCCGATTGAAGAGATTATTAGAGACTTGTTCACTAAAAAAAATTACGGATGAAGAAGTATCTTCAGTTAGCCAAAATTACCCTTCAAGAATATTTTGTTTACCGACTGAATTTTTATTTATGGCGGTTTCGAAGTCTTGTTTTCTTTTTGACACTCCTTTTCTTTTGGTTAGCTATTTACGGCAATCGAACCGAATTTCTAGGCTATCAAAAATCTCAAATGCTAACCTATGTCGTAGGTATTGCTTTTTTAAGGACAATTGTTTTGGGCTCAAGGTCAGCTGATTTGGCCGGACAAGTCCGAAGTGGAGAACTAACCAAATTTTTTCTCCAACCAATTAAAACAATCAGTTTTTGGTTTACCAGAGACTTGGTTGATAAATTTTTAAATTTACTTTTTTTCCTTATAGAGATTTCGGTCGTCCTCTCGATTTTAAAGTTTCCTGTGTTTTTACCCCAAAATTTACTAACTTATTTTTATTTTTTTCTCCTTTCCTTGTTAGCCGTCCTTTTATACTTCTTTTTGAGTTTTACCCTTTCGGTAGTGGCTTTTTGGACGGAGGATGTTTGGGCAACTCGCTGGCTTTTTGGCATTATCTTTTTGGAATTTTTAGCTGGTGCCTATTTTCCTCTCGATGTTTTACCTTCCTGGTTAACTAAAATTATTTATCTAACACCCTTTCCTTATTTAGTCTTTTTTCCCCTTAAAATTTGGTTGGAGCAATTTTCTGGGGGAATGATTATTCAGGCCATTTTGGTTTGTTTTGGCTGGCTAATTTTCTTTTGGTGGCTAGCAACCTTTTTATGGAAGAAAGGAGCAAAAAATTATGGAGCGTACGGCGGCTAGGTTGATTAAGATTTGGTTAATGGTTTCTTTAAGAGCCTTTCAGTCCCAACTGGTGAACACTTGGGCATCCATTTTATTCACCATTGGCAAAATAGCCCGCTTTTTATTATTTTTCGTTTTTCTTTTTGTTGTCTTATCTTCGACTAAAACTTTAGCTGGTTATACCCGCGAGCAGGTAATTTTCTTTTTCTTAGTTTTTAATCTTATTGATATCATGGTTCAGTTTCTTTTTCGGGGAGTCTATCATTTTCGGCCTTTGGTGATTTCCGGGAATTATGATTTAGATTTATTAAAGCCCCTACCTTCATATTTCCGACCAGTTTTTGGTTTTACCGATATTTTAGATTTGATTACTTTAATTCCTCTTTGGATTTATTTTTTGTGGTTTGTTTTTGTTAATCATCTTTTTGCCGGAGTGGATGATTTGATTTTATTTTTCTTGCTTTTGACAAACAGCTTGATTTTAGCTTTTGCCTTTCATCTTTTTGCCTGTGGGGTTTGTGTTTTAACTACCGAGATTGACCACCTAGTTTTGGTTTACCGGGACTTGACTAGCATGGCTAGATTTCCGACGGATATTTATCAAAAGGCAATTCAAGCGATTTTGACTTTTACGGTTCCAGTAGTAATTTTAATCACGGTTCCAGCGAAAGCTCTTTTAGGAATTTTGTCTTGGCAATGGTTAATTCTAGCCTTTGTGATTAGTGGAATCTTTTTGTGGGGTTCTTTAAGATTTTGGAGATATGCTTTAAATAGATATTCCAGCGCCTCAAGTTGATTTTTCTCGCTTTAGTTACAATTTTTAGCTATAATTTAAAACCATGAAGAAATACTTTATTAAGACTTACGGGTGTCAGATGAATGTTTCCGATGCAGAGAGAATTGCTGGCTGGTACGAGTCTCAGGGGTGGCAAGCTACCCAAACAATTGATAAAGCGGACGAAATAGTCATTGTGACCTGTTCGGTCCGTCAAACGGCCGAAGACAGGGTTTACGGACTTGTTAATAATTTAACAAAGAATACAGCACATAGTGCAAGGCGCAAAGGCAAACCAAAGATTATTTTGACTGGTTGTATGCTGAGGTATCCCTTAAGATGGCTGAAAGAGAAAATGCCTCAAGTTGACGAGTTTAAAAAAATAGATCAGTTCAAAGTGCATAGTGCAAAGCGCATAGTTAGAGAATCTAAAATCCACGCTTTCGTTCCCATCATGGAAGGCTGCAATCAATTTTGTTCCTATTGCGTGGTGCCAACGGCCAGGGGTCGAGAGAAAAGTAAACCCTTTAAAGAAATAATTTGTGAGGTTAAAGAATTAGCCAAACGGGGTTATCGAGAGATTACTTTATTAGGTCAAAATGTCAACGCTTATGGTAAAGACTTTAATAAATTATTTCGAGCGTCAGCGAGAAACAAGGTTCTTGAGCAAAGCGAAAGGTCCTTAATTCATTGGAGTAAGAAAAATTTTGCCAGTCTTTTGAGAGAACTTCATAAAATTAAGGATATCAAAATGATTTCTTTTTTGACTTCTAATCCCTGGGATTTAACAGAGGAGATTATTAAAGCTATGAAATTGCCCAAAATTGATCGCTATCTTCATTTACCGGTTCAGTCAGGGGATGATGAAATTTTGAAAAAGATGAATAGACACTACACTACTAAAGATTATACTGAATTGGTTGGAAAGATTCGTCGACAAATTCCGGAGATAAAAATTGGCACCGACATTATTGTTGGCTTTCCCGGAGAAACGGAAAAACAATTTCAAAATACGGTTGATTTATGTAAAAAACTTGGTTTTACCAAAGCCTATATTGCCATGTATTCACCCAGATTAAATACCGCCGCTTATAAACTTAAAGATGATGTTTCTCGTGAGGAAAAAAGACGAAGATGGCGAATTTTGGACGATTTAATTAATCAAACCAAAAAAGAAAGCCGTCATTAAGGCGGTATTTTTTTAAATTTTAATTAGCTTTTATTCTGTTGTTGTTGGTGGTTCCTCTGGTGATTCGTTTTCTGTTTCCGGTTCAGGCATAGGCGTCGCTTCCGGTTCATTGGTAGTTGTCGGAGAAACTATTGGTTCAGAGACCGTTGCCTCTTGCTTGGCCGGAACTAAACCCATGGGTTGTCCACAACAAACCAATTCACCCATCCCCGCGGCTTTAACTTCAACCGTATTGCCGCAAAGAGCACATTTATAAATTTGGCCGACTTGAGTCATTTTTTTTACCTCCTTTCTTAAAAGATTTGGTTAATTAATTTCATCAAAAATTAAGCCTCTTAATTTTCATTAGATAGATAATTTCAATTATAAAGTGTTTTTTAATATAATTAAACCATGAAAAAAATGCTGGTTATTTGTGGACCAACGGCAACGGGAAAAACGGCCTTAGGAGTTCGTTTGGCCAAAAAATTCAACGGAGAGATTATTTCCGCTGATTCCCGCCAGGTTTACCAGGGCATGGATATCGCCACCGGTAAAGACATTCAGGGCGGTCAATGGATGAAAGATAAAAAATTAGGCGATCATTGGGAAATAGGGGGTATTCCCATTTGGTTGTTGGACATGGTTCGTCCCAACCAAGAATTTTCAGTGGCTCATTATACCAATTTAGCCTGGAAAATCATCAAGGCTGTATGGCAAAAAGGCAAATTACCGATTTTAGTGGGGGGAACAGGTTTTTATATTAAGGCGGTTATTGATAAGATTCCCACTCAAGAGATTCCGCCGAATTGGTCCTTAAGAAAAGAGTTGGAGTTAAAACCCATCGAAGCCCTTTTTGAGGAACTGGCCGAGCTTGATTCTTCCCGGGCCGGCCAAATGAATATTTCTGATCGGAAAAATAAACGAAGGCTGATAAGGGCTATCGAGGTGGCCAGATGGCGGGTGATAAATCGTTTATGGCAACCGCCAAAACAGCCCCAACTTGACGTTTTAATGATTGGCCTAACTACATCTTTGAAAGTTCTTTATCAGAGAATCGACCGAAGAATAGAACAACAAATTAAATTAGGTGCCGAGGATGAAGTAAAAAAATTAGTCAGTCAAGGTTATCTTTGGAATTTACCTGCCATGAGCGCCATGGGTTATCGAGAATGGCAACCCTACCTTGAAGGTAAAGCTACGCTTAATGAAATTGTAGTCCGTTGGAAATATGACGAACATGGCTATGCCCGGCGACAAATGACTTGGTTTAAAAAACAAAAAAATATTTTCTGGTTTGACATTACGGGCAAAGAATGGCAAGATGATATAGAAAAAAAAGTTTTTATCTGGTACACTCAAAATAAGAACCTGTCGCCAGAGGCGACAGAACCTTGTTTCTCGAAAACTCAAAATAATGCCAAAGAAAGTTGAAATTTCCCACCGAACGATAATTTTCTCTATTTTCTTTCTGTTATTTTTGTGGCTTTTATATTATCTTCGTGGGGTTTTGATTATTTTGTTTTTCGGGATTATTTTAATGGCGGCTTTTAATCCATTGGTGAATCGTTTACAAAGATGGAAAATTCCTCGGGCTTTATCAATAATAGTGATTTATCTTTTAATTTTTGGAGGAGTTGGTTTTGCCATTGCCGGCGTTATTCCCCCTTTAATTGACCAAACTCAAACCTTGATTTCCCGTTTTCCTTCCTATCTTCAGTCCTTAAGATGGACAGGGATTGATGAGAAAATACTTTATGGCCAACTAAATCAGTTGACAGAGAAATTAGGGCTAATTTCTGGTGGTGTTATTAAAATTTTTATTAATGTTTTTCAAAATATCGTTAATGTTGTGGTTTTGATTATCATTAGTTTTTATCTTTTATTGGAAAGAAAGAATCTTGATAAGCATCTTTTAAGGCTTTTGGGAGAAAATGGCCAAAAAATAGGAACCAGAATTGTGGATAAAATTGAAAAAAGATTGGGAGGTTGGATCAGGGCAGAAATTTTACTTATGATTATTATTGGCCTACTTGATTATATTGGCTTGCGACTTTTAGGCGTTGATTTTGCTTTACCTTTGGCTATTTTTGCCGGCGTTTTGGAAATTATTCCCAATATTGGACCTTTTATTTCTACTGTTTTAGCGGTGATAGCGGGATTAACAATTTCGCCTTTAACTGCCCTGGCGGTAGCCGCGCTTTTCTTTTTAGTCCAACAACTTGAGAATAGTTTTATTACCCCCCAGATAATGGCTAAAGAGATTGGACTTAACCCCTTAATTACTATTTTAGCTTTGATTGCGGGTATTAAACTAGGGGGAGTGGTGGGAGCTATTTTAGCGATACCAGTCGTTTTGCTAATCGAAATTATCCTTACGGAAGTCACCTCTTCTGACCGCTTTAAAAAAGTTTAGCCACAAAAAAGCCTAGAAAGTTCGTAAGCCAGATTCTGTTTAAGCAGCCATCTATCTTTGCCCTCGAACATCGACACTCGGGAAGACATCCTATTAACGTGTCAGTCGGAGGTTGCAGTGGGGAGGGTTGCCTCGTTTCATACTCCCTCCATAGCCCTTTAGGGCGACGGGGGAACTCGTCTCTGTGGCCCTATCTAGTTCCGAACGACTAGGCGTCCGGAATGCCGTCTTGCGACGACCACCCTGTCTTCAACTGTCTGGACTTTCCTGTCCGACGTTACGTCGGACCGACTGCCCGACTTCCTAGGCCCTCAAATTATAGCAAAAAATTGCCAATTTTTCAACTTTTGCTTAAAATTAAGCAATGACCTGGTGGCAGACGATTTTTTTGTCTATTCTTCAGGGCTTAACGGAATTTTTGCCGATTTCTTCCTCCGGTCATTTAGTCATTTTTCAAAAGATTTTTAATCTTGAACCACCAGTTTTATTTGATATTTTTGTTCATGTGGGGACGATGGGAGCCATCGTTTTCTATTTTAAAAAAGAATTATTAAAAATTTTAAAAGGACTGACAAAAAAAGAAAGAGATTCTTGGCACATTTTTTGGTTAGTTGTCATTGGTAGTATTCCGGCGATTATTGTCGGTTTACTCTTGCAAAAAAACATTAACCAAATTTTTAATTCGATAAAATTAGTTGGTGTCTCATTGTTAATAACAAGTGCTCTTTTAATCAGCACCAAATGGTTTAAAGAAAAAAATGGTGTTCAGCTTAAATCAGTGAAATGGCATGATGGGTTGATTGTTGGTTTATTCCAAGCGTTGGCAATTTTGCCGGGAGTTTCTCGTTCTGGCTCAACTTTGGTCGGGGGATTATTCAGGAAAATAGACCGCCAAACAGCTTTTCAATTTTCTTTTTTTCTGGCCATTCCGGCGATTTTGGGCGCTCTGATTTTGCAAATTCCAGATTTAATTAATCATCAGTTTAATTTATTAAACAAGTCGATTTTAGGAATGCTTGTGGCGGGACTAGTTGGTTATTTTTCTTTGAAAATTTTAAAGAAAGTTTTTTTAAATTCTAAACTTTGGCTTTTTGGAATTTATTGTTTTTTTGTGGCCATTTTAATCTTCATTTTTAATTAATAAAACTTAATCTCATTTTAGCTTCAAATTAGTACTTGACAAAGTTTTTAATTAATATACATTTAATTTTAGATTTAAAAAAATTATTTTTTGTTTAATAATTTTTAGTAAAAAAGGAGAAAATTTTAAAAAAATAAGAACCTGCCTTCGGCAGAGCCTTGTTTTTCGCAAAGCTCAAAATGGAAAAGCCTCCCGGTGTTGGTCAGACAACAGCCTTCCTCAATAACATCTCCCTCGTGGAACTGCCACAAAAGGAAATCGTTTCGTTCGCTAAAAAAATTTTTAATGGCTCCAGTAAAGATTTAACCTTTCGGGTGGAAAGTGATTTAGGTAAATGCCAAAAACTTTGGGAAGAATTTTCTCCTCGCCAATCATTATTTGATCTTTGGGATTTTCGTTTGGCTTTTTGGCGGGGTTATAAATTTTCCCCCTATTTTATTACCCTCTCTTTTCAAGAAAAAGTTTTATCTGTTTTGCCTTTGTGGTTTGACCGAGAAGACCAACAATATACCTGGTTTGGTGGTAGTTGGCCGGAAGATAATAGTTTTTTTACAAAAACATCGGGAACAATTCCTCTCCTTCTCAAACTCATTCCCGGCACGGCCAGACTTTTTTGTACTTTATCATCAGAGACGACTGTTAGTCAGGGCAATCTTTTAGAACCGGATGAAGAAAAGTATGTTTTGGAAGTCAAAGATTTTAATTCGTTGGATAGTTTTTGGCAGCTTTTGAAAAAGAAAAAGCGTTATAATCTCAAAAGAGACTGGAAAAAAATTCAAGCCCTCAAACCAAAAATTGTTTATGATGAATTTTCTCATTTAGAGCATCTTTTTAATTTAAATATTTGTCGTTTTGACGATATGGTTTTAGATGATAGCAAATCGACTTTTCTCCCTAAAGAAAAAAGAATAACTTTTAAAGAAATTGTTAATTTGGCTAAAGATTACAAAGTCAGAATGATTTCAATTATCATTAACGGTAAAATTGTCTCTGTCGACTTGGCGGCGATTTACAACAATATTTATTATTGCTTAGCTGGGGGTTGTGATGTGGAGAATTATTCGGGTTTAGGGACTTTTGCCAACTTGCAGTTAATCCACGATGCCATTTCGTTGGGGGTGGAAAAAATTGATTTCTTGCAAGGCGATTTAAACTGGAAAGCCTCTTGGCGGTTAACCCCTGTGCCTCTTTTAAAATTCGCCAAGAACGTTTGATTTTTAATTAAAAATTATTTATCTTAAATTGGGTAAGCCGGAAACGGCTTTTTTTGTTTTTTATGTTAGCCAAAGTTTTATCCGGAGCCACGATTGGCTTAGAGGCGGTTTTAGTGGATGTGGAAGTTGATGTTACCGCGCAGGGCCTCCCTTCCTTTACCATTGTTGGCTTGCCTAATAAATCGGTTGAGGAAGCTAAAGAGCGAATTCGCTCTGCCATTAAAAATTCCGGCGCCGAATTTCCCACCCATCGAATTACCATTAATCTCGCTCCGGCCGATTTGCCCAAAGAAGGTTCGGCTTACGATTTACCCATGGCTTTAGGCTTATTGGTTGCCTCCGGACAATTAAAAGCCGATTTATCCGACTCTTTAGTTTTCGGTGAACTTTCTTTAGATGGTTCTCTAAGACACACCAATGCCGCCTTGCCCATGGCTTTGTTGGCGAAAAGCAAAAAATTAAAAAATTTATTTTTACCGGTAATTAATGCCCGAGAAGCTGCCTTTGTTAAACAGATAAAAGTTTTACCCGCAAGTTCGCTTTTGTCTTTGTTTAATCATTTTTCCGGCCTTGAAGAAATAAAAATTCAACCACCCACCAAATACCGGTCTTTAAAAACTAAATTTGAGGTTGAGTTTGATATGGCCGAAATCAAAGGCCAAGAACAAGCCAAAAGGGTTCTGGAGATTGCGGCGGCCGGTGGTCATAATGTTTTTCTGAAAGGCGTTCCCGGGGCAGGGAAGACCATGCTGGCTCGAGCTTTACCGGGCATTTTACCGGAGCTGACCGAAGAAGAGGCTTTAGAGGTGACCAAAATTTATTCCATTACCGGTAAATTAGCCAACGGAAATTCGATTGTCAAACAGCGTCCTTTTTGTAGCCCTCATCATACCATCTCTAGAATTGGTTTAATTGGGGGTGGTTCTCATCCCTTGCCGGGAGAGATTTCCCTGGCTCATCGTGGGGTTTTATTTTTGGACGAATTTCCGGAATTTCCCCGTCACGTTTTGGAAGCTTTGCGCCAGCCTTTGGAAGATGGCTGGGTGACCATTTGCCGGGCTTCGGGCACAATTTCTTATCCGGCTCGTTTTGTTTTGGTGGCTGCCGCCAATCCCTGCCCCTGTGGTTTTTTAGGTGATGAAAAAAGACCTTGCCGCTGTTTTCCGGGGCAAATTATTCGTTATCAAAAACGTCTTTCCGGTCCGATTCTTGACCGGATTGATCTTCATGTGGAGGTTCCGACCGTCAATGTTGATAAATTAACCAATGAAATTCCGGCCGAAACTTCTGCGGAGATTCGAAAAAGAGTTCAGCAAGGCCGTTATCGCCAAACAAAGAGATTTAAAAAAACCAAGCTGATTTCTAACAGCGAAATGGCACCCCGTCAAATTAAAGAATTTTGTCCGCTTAATAACGAGTGTTTGAATTTATTGCGCCAGGCGGTCACTCAGTTGAATTTATCGGCTAGAGGTTTTTATCGGGTGATTAAAATTGCCCAAACGATTGCCGATTTAGCCGGAGAAGAAAGAATTAAAGTAGAATATTTAGCCGAGGCGTTGCAGTATCGACCAAGACAGGAGTCTTAACAAGCAAAAACCCCTCCTCAAAGAAGAGTAGGTTTTTGCAGGATTTTAAAATCCTTTAAAGATTATCCAATTCTGAACATTTTGGTACCGCAAGTTTCACAAGTGGCTTTGCGAGCGGCTTTACCATTCTTCAAAGTCACGTTCTGAACGTCTTTTCCATTTCTCTTCGTGCGGCACTTCACACAATAAAAATCTGGCATGAATTTTTCACCTCCTCTCTTTTAGGACAGGAAAAAATTATCTCAGCTTCAAGTATAGCACAACCTCAAAGCTAATGACGGCTAAAGTAAGAAGAAGAGTTTTCAAAAGGTCTTTCTTGATTAGCTTCAGATTGCCAGAATAGCTGGAAACATCGGAAATTTTTGACGGCCCTACTTTTTGAACTTGCGCTTGAGGCTGGCGAAAAACTTCCTCTTGACTTATTGGTAATTCCGTGCTTATCGGCGCTGAAATTGGCCGATTTTGGTTTAATTGTCTTTTCAATTGGAGAATAATTTTTTGCTGTTTGGTTTTTCTTTTTTTACCCATTTTGTAATTGACAATAACACTTCGACCTTTTAAAATCAAGATATGGCATTTTCCGGCCAATTAATTTTGATTTTATTTGGCATTATTTTTTTTTGGTTGGCATTCTTAAGCGTTATCTTTTATAATCTCTATAGTCATTACCAAAAATTAACCAAGGGGGTGACCAAAAAAGATTTAAAGGCGCTTTTAGAAGAGCTTTTAAAAAATTTTGAAAAAGAGGCAGTTCGAGTTGATGATTTGGTGAAAGAAGTTCAAAAAATTCACGGCGAAAACGTTTATAATATACAAAAGATGGGTTTGGTTCGTTTTAATCCCTTTTCGGAAACCGGGGGCAATCAAAGTTTTTCCCTGGCGCTTCTTGACGGTGAAGACAGCGGTTTGGTCATTACCAGTTTGCACAGCCGGGAGATGACGAGAATTTACGCCAAACCGGTCAAAAAACAAAAAGCCGATGGTTATGAACTCTCGGCCGAAGAAAAACAAGCGCTTAAGAACGCAAAAAGAATTAAGTAAAAAAATGAAAATTAATCGCAAATTATTTATTATCATCGGTGGAGTTTTACTCTACTTGGCTTCGGCGGGAATTTCTTATGCCGCTTTTCATTTCTTAGGTGGTCCGAGCACCGGCCTTATCTCACCGGTCACCACGCCTCAAGGGGGCGATGGTTTTAAAATTGACCCCAATGCGCCCAAAACCGAGAAATGTCCTTTAAATGGTGGTATGTTTAGTAAGGCGGAGAGGCAAATTTGGGAAAAACGCCGGCCGCTGACAGTGATGATTGAAAATCATGCCGAGGCTCGGCCCCAGTCCGGTTTGTCCAGGGCCGATGTGGTTTATGAAGCCGTGGCTGAAGGTGGCATTACTCGTTTTCTGGCGGTTTTTTATTGCGGGGCGGCAGAAGAAATAACCTTAGGTCCGGTGCGCTCCGCCCGAACTTACTTTATGGATTTTGCTTCCGAATACGGTGATTTTCCTTTATACGTCCATGTCGGCGGCGCCAACAAACCCGGTCCGGCCAATGCCTTGGGCCAAATCGGTGATTACGGGTGGCTGGCCAAAGGTAACGACATAAATCAATTTTCCATCGGTTTCCCGGTTTTTTGGCGGGATTACGAGCGCATCGGTCATCCGGTGGCGACCGAACACACGATGTATTCCACAACCGACAAACTTTGGGGAGTGGCTGCTAAAAGAGGTTTAAATGCCGTTGATGATGACGGCAAGAAATGGGACACCAATTTTACGGAATGGAAATTTAAAGATGATGAAAAAAGCGAGGCTAGAGGAACAGTTGACAAAATTACTTTTTCTTTTTGGGAAAATAGTCCGGATTACGCTGTTTCTTGGGAATACAACAAAGACAGCAACCAATATTTGCGTTTCAATGATGGCCAGCCCCATAAAGACCTCGATAATGATTCTCAAATTCAAGCCAAAACGGTCATTATCCAGTTTATGAAAGAAAAAGGTCCGATTGACGAAATTAAACATATACTTTACGGAACGACCGGCACCGGCAAGGCGTTGATTTTCCAAGACGGTAAAGCCGTTGAGGGAACTTGGACGAAAGAGAAACGCCAGTCAAGAACCAAATTTACCGATAAATCAGGCAAGGAAATTTTACTCAATCGCGGTCCGATTTGGATTGAGATTGTCCCAACAGGCCGCCCAGTAAATTACTAAGTATGCTTCAAGATTTGATGGTTTCTAAGGTCAGGGTGAAACTGCTCCAAACTTTTCTTTCACAGCCCAAAGAAATGTTTTATATCCGCCAATTGGTGCGTTTACTTAGTGAGGAAATCAATGCCATCCGCCGCGAGCTGCAAAGAATGGAAAGACTCGGCATGGTCAAGAAAGAAAACCGCGGCAACCGGATTTATTATTGGTTTAATAAAGATTATCCCTTATACCAAGATGTCCTTTCGATTGTCAATAAAACCGTGGGTTTGGGGGGCGAGATTTTAAAGAAAAAAAGTAAAATCGGCAACATCAGGTTTGCTCTCATTTCCGGCCGTTTAGCCAGAGGTTTAACGCCCAAAGCCGATCGGGTTGATTTATTGGTGGTTGGTGATTTGGATTTGAATAATTTATCCGGTCTGGTCAAAGAACAAGAAGGCAAATTGGGCCGGGAAATTAATTACAGCGTCATGACCAAAGAGGAATTTGATTTTCGCAAGAAAAGACGCGACCCCTTTTTACTGGGGATTTTATCAGAACCGAAAATCATGATTGTGGGTGATGAGGAAGACTTGTTTGTTTAATGGCAAAACAGAAAATTATTAAAACCGGTCATAGTTTGGCCGTAACCATTCCTGCCTATTTTGTCCAGTCTTTAGGGATAAAGTCCGGGCAAGAGGTTGAGGTGGAGGTTGAATCCGAAAGCGGGCAAATCGTTTATAAATTTTCCGGCGCCAAACAACTTTCTTTATCCCAAAGATTTGTTAAGGCAAAGAAAAAATAAGAACCTTGTTTCTCGAAGACTCAAAATAAGTAGAACCTTGTTTCTCGAAGACTCAAAAAATGAAAAAGCGGCGTTTTTTAATTTGGCTGATTGTTTTACTGAGCCTAGGCTCGGTTTTTATTGATTTGCCGGCCAAAATTCCTCTCAAATTCCAATTTAAAAAATTCAAAATCGACTATACTTTTAACCGGCCGCAAATTAACTGGCAGTCCGGAAAATTTCGTCTGCAAAGAGATTTGGAAATTAAAAAAGGTATCGATTTGGCCGGTGGGGCGCATTTGGTTTTCCAAGCAGAGATGAGAGATGTCTCAGGAGACAACCGTCAGGCGGCGATTGAAGCCGCCCGGGATAATATCGAAAAAAGAGTCAATCTTTTTGGCGTGACCGAACCGGTCATTCAAACCTCCAAAGTCGGCGACCAATACCGTTTGATTGTGGAACTGGCCGGCGTTAAGGATATCAATCAGGCCATCGATTTAATTGGACAAACTGCTCAATTGGATTTTCGGGAATTACCAAAGGAAGCGACGCAAGCGGCCACTTATCTTGATTTTAAAACGACCGGTTTAACCGGCAAAGATTTGTCTAAGTCGGAAGTAAAATTTGACCCCAATTCTGGCCAACCGACCGTGGGGTTAGAATTTTCCACTGAAGGCACCAAAAAATTTGCCGAAATTACGACTCGGAATGTCCAAAAGCCAGTGGCCATTTTTCTTGATGAATTTCCGGTAACCGCCCCCACGGTTCAAGAACCCATCACTTCAGGGGACGCCATTATCAGCGGTCAGTTTACTTTGGAGGAAGCCAAAAAAATGTCGATTCAGCTCAACGCCGGCGCCTTACCGGTGCCGATTAAATTAATTGAACAAAAAAATGTCGGGGCAACTTTAGGAGCCGAGTCGGTGCAAAAAAGTATCCAGGCCGGCCTGATCGGTCTTTTGATGGTTATTTTATTTATGGCGGTTTATTACGGCCGGTTGGGAATTTTGGCCGACATAGCCTTGGTTGTTTATGGCCTTATTACTTTGGCTTTGTATAAATTAATCCCGATAACTTTGACTTTGCCGGGTATCGCCGGTTTTATTCTTTCCATCGGCATGGCCGTTGATGCCAACATTTTGATTTTTGAAAGAATGAAGGAAGAAACACGGGCCGGCAAGTCGCGGCCGGTGGCGATGGAGCTGGGTTTTGGCCGGGCCTGGGATTCTATTCGCGACGCCAATACCTGCACGTTAATTACCTGTTTTATTTTATTTAATCCTTTTAACTGGTCTTTTTTAAATTCTTCCGGCATGGTCCGCGGTTTTGCCTCCACTCTTTTTTTAGGGGTGGTTTTAAGTTTGTTTACCGGCATTGTCGTTACTCGAACTTTGATTAGAACTTTTTACCGAAAGGAAAAAATTAAATGATAAAGTGGATGAAATATAAGTGGCTCTACTTCATAATTTCCGCCTTGGTGATTATCCCCGGGATTATTTCTTTATTTGTCTACGGCCTTAGACCCGGCATTGATTTTACCGGAGGAACTTTAGTGGAATATAAATTTACCCAAGATTTAAAAACAAGTGATTTGGAAACCGCTTTAAAAGAAAAAGGTTTTGAGGTTTCTTCCATTCAAAATTCCGGCCCACAAATTTATCTTTTCCGTCTGCCGCCTTTGGAAAAAGAAAAAGCCAACGAAATTAAACAGGTTTTAACGGATAAATTCGGGCAAACGCCGGAGGAAATTCGTTTTGAGATTGTCGGTCCGATTTTAGGACAAGAGCTTTTAATTAAAACCATTGTCGCTATTATTTTAGCCGCTGGTTTTATTTTAGGCTATGTCGCTTGGCGCTTTAAAAATGCTAAGTTTGGTGTTTGTGCCATTTTGGCCATGTTTCATGATACCTTGGTCATGCTGGGTTTGTTTTCCATTTTAGGCCACTTTTTCGGGGCTGAAGTCGATACCTTGTTTGTGACGGCGATGTTGACGGTTCTTTCCTTTTCGGTTCATGATACGGTGGTGGTTTATGACCGGATTCGGGAGTCGCAAAAATTACTACCCACCACTCCTTTTGAATCTTTGATTAACAAGGCCGTGACCGAAACTCTTTCCCGGTCTTTAAATAATTCTTTAACCATTATCTTTATGTTATTGGCTTTGCTTTTATTGGGTGGAGTGACGATTAAATGGTTTGTGGCCGCCTTATTAATCGGCACTGTTTCCGGAACTTATTCATCCACCTTTAACGCCGCCCCCTTGCTGGTTGTTTGGGAAAAACTTTCACAAAGAAGAAAATTTGCTAAAAAATAGCTTGGGGAGTAAAATTTAATTAATGTTGCCAATTTTACACCAAAGTTACTGGCGCGATGAAGCCTTTAGCGTCTTACTTGCTTCAAAGAATCTAAAAGAAATCTTATTACTTACCATTAAAGATGTTCATCCGCCTCTTTATTATTTTTTACTTCATTTTTGGATTAAATTATTTGGAGATTTCGAATATGTAACAAGGTCTTTATCATTATTATTCTTTCTATTATTAGTTTTATCTTCTTTTTTTTTAATAAAACATTTTTTAAAAGATTGGAAAATTTCTTTACTTGGTTCGTTAGCGATTTTATTAAATCCATTTTTAATTGAATATGCTTTTGAAGCAAGAGCTTACATTTTTTTGGCTTTTCTTATTGTTACTTCCACCTTATTTTATTTAAAGAAAAAACATCTTCTTTTTACCTTATTTTTAGCCCTTTCTTTATTGACTCATAACTTTGCGATTTTTTTCTTGGGTAGCTTTATCGCTTTTTGGTTTTATGAGAATAGAGAAAATTTAATCAAAAAAATGGGCCAATTTGTTTTATTATTTTCTTTTCCAATTTTAATTTTTATTGTTTGGATGAATTTTCTCTGGAATCAGTGGGTTAAAGTAACAGAAGGTTTTTGGATTGGTCAAAAAACATCAGCTGTGATTGTGGAAACTTTTAGGGCTTATTTTCAAGGAGTTGGTAGTTATCCAAGCGCGGCGATGTTTTACAATTTAAGTATTATACTTGTTTTCTTTGGTTTGGCCTATTGGATAGTAAGAATCGTTAATAAGGAAGCCCTTGTTTCTCGCTTCGCTCGAAATAAAGAAAAAGATTCTTTAAATAAAGATAATTTTCTTTTAATTTTTCTTTTTTCCATTCCTTTTTTGATAACTTATTTAATTTCTGCTTTTTGGACACCGATTTTTCATGAAAGATTTTTAATGCCCATCTTACCTCTTTTTATTGTTTGGATTATCTATTCTCTATTTAAGCTTTTTGATTTAAACAGAGCTTTATCTTATTTAATTTTTGCTTTATCTTTAGCTTATATTTTCCTTGGTATTCAAGGCGCTGAAGAAATAATGAGAAAAAATACCAAGCCCACAATTAATTATGCGGTCAAACAAGTTTTAGCTATCTCTGGTGATGAAGATATTATTGTTCCGGAAAGCAATTTAAATTTTTTAGAAATTAAATATTATATTAAACGTTATGGGAGAAATAATCCGGTTTATGCTTTTTCTCAAGAAGGTAAAATTCCTTTTTATATCGGTGCAGTTTTATTTGGGGAAAATGAAATCATAAAAGAATACCCCAAAGATAGACAGATTTGGATAATAACTCCTGATGGTGGTTATCATTTAAAAAAAGAATAGATTTAGTCTATCTAAAAATATTAATTATCATTAATATTTTCACGCCTTAAAGTTGTAATTTGCAAATATTATCACTATAATATATAGTATAAACATGAATAAGGTAGCAAATATCTTAAAAGACTATAATAAGAAAAAAATTGCCCATAAAATTTCTCCAGCAAAAGTAGCCATAATTAAAAGGGCAGTAAAAAGAGCTGTCGATGAATACGGAGAAGCCTACAGACTCCTTGCCACAGAATAAAATTATCTGGATTGAATTACCAGAATTTGAGCTTTTATGTTTTAAGTTGGCACGAGAATTATACGAAAGGTATGAACCTATCCCTGACTTTATTACGAGACATCATGGTATATTAGAATCCTGTCTAGAAACACCACGACAAAAATTCAGCGGCAAATTCTTATATCCAACCTTAATTAATCAAGCCTCAATTTTATTTTATCTATTAGTTAAAAATCACCCTTTCCAAAACGGCAATAAGAGAATTGCTTTAACCACTCTATTAGTATTTTTAGCCTTAAATGGAGGATGGCTTAAAGTCAAAAGTTATGACTTATATAAGATAGCCATCAAAGTTGCTGAATCTAAGCCTTCTGAAAAAGACAATATTTTAAAGTATATTAAGACCTTTGTTAAAATAAACTTGATTCCTCTTCCAAAGACATAGGGGGTGTTAGACTAGGGTTTTGCTGATGGCTTTAACTTTTTTAAGGAGAATTTCTTTTTCATTTTTGAGTTTTTTGTCCACCACTTCATTAAAAAGTTGGTTTAAAAGTTTACCCACTAAAGGTCCGGAATGAATATTTAATTTTTTCATAATTTCGTTGCCGTTAATTTTTAAATCGGTGATTTTAAAAGGTTCTTTTTGCACTTCGACCAATTTGGCTTTGAATTTTTCCAAACGCCAGGAGGTTTCTTTAGCCCCGCCGCCCAAACGGTCGGCCGTTCGCAAAATGAGCATGTTTTCCAAGTTTGCCTGACCGACATTGCGAATAAAGCGACGGATAGCCTTATCTGTTTGTCTCTCATCAACTGAAAATTGATGCCAGCGGACTAAAGTCACTAATTTTTCTTTATCTTTTTTAGAGAGTTTTAAATGTTGGGCGATGTTTCTGGCTGTTGAAGCACCTAAAATTTCATGATTATAAAAGGTGATGGTGCCGCCGGTTTTCGTTCGGGCCACCGTTGGTTTGCCGACGTCATGAAGTAAAATTGCCAAATTAACAATCGGGTTGAATGTTTTGGAAAATCTTAATGATTGGACGGAATGATTGCCAACGTCTAAAGTATGATGTCGGCCCGGACTTTTTTGCTCAACGCCAAAGCCTTTTTCCACGTCTGGCAGAATTTTTTCGGCCAAACCGGAATTGCGCAGTAAGAGGTAGCCGTCGGCGGCAAAGCGGTAAGATAAAAGTTTTAAAAGTTCGTCCCGAATACGCTCGGCGCTGATTTTATCCAAAAGGTCAATGTTTTTTTTGATGGCCTTAAAGGTTTTTTCTTCAATGGCAAAACCTAGTTGGGTAGCGATTCGAATAGCCCTCATCATCCGCAAGGCGTCTTCGCTAAAACGTTCGTTGGGATTACCGACCGCCCGGATTAATTTGGCTTTAATATCCTTTTGGCCATTGTAAAGGTCAATGAGTTTAAAATTAGGGGCTTGCCGTTCGGCTGAAGCCTCAGGCTGAAGCCCTGAGCCCCGCTCCGTAGGGCGAAGGGCCATTGCATTAATGGTGAAATCGCGACGTATTAAGTCTTCTTCAATCGTTTTCCCCCAGCTGACTTTATCCGGATGCCTTTTATCGGAATAACCCATTTCTTTTCTGAAAGTGGTGATTTCATAAATAGGGATTTTAATACCTGATTTTTTATTTTTTTCATCTTTTGGGTCAACAACCCCAACTGTTCCAAAGGTATTATCATAAAAACCGTTGGGGAAAAGGCCTAAAATAATTTCTGGCGGAGCGTTAGTGGTGAAGTCCCAATCGGTCACCTCTTCCTCCATTATTAAATCACGAACTGCTCCACCAACAATATAAATCTCATGGCCAGATTTTAAAAATTTATCAAGAATTTTTTTAACAAAAGGTGGCAAGTTAATTTTCATACTGATTTAATTATATTATACAAACCGATAGGTGTAGTACAATATTACCACATTATTATAAATATGAAATGGAAAATTTTAAGCAAAGTCAAAAGTAAAAACGTCATTAAAATTCTTTTGGCTAATCGTGGTTTGAAAACAAAAAAAGAAATTGAAGAATTTTTAAACCCTAAAAAACCACAGCAAATAACTTTAAGAGATGTTGGGATTGATTCTTCAGAGGTTTTGAAAGCCATTGCCAGAATTAAAAGAGCCATTAAAAATAAGGAAAAAATTATTGTTTACGGTGATTATGATACCGATGGAGTTTGTGGCACAGCCATTTTATGGGAAGCCTTAAATCATTTAAAGGCCGATGTTTTGCCCTTTATCCCTACCAGGGAAGAAGGTTATGGTTTGAAAGTCGAGAGAATTGAAAAGTTAGCCAAAGATGGAGTGAAGCTAATCATCACCGTTGACCAGGGGATTGTGAACTATACCCAAGTTGAACACGCCAAAAAATTAGGAGTTGAGGTGATTATCACTGACCATCATGTTTTAGGCGAAAAAAAACCTAAAGCTTTAGCCATTATCCATACGGTTAAACTTTGCGGTGCAAGTGTGGCTTGGTTTTTGGCCAGGGCTTTGGAAAAGACTATTGAAGGTGAAGAAATTAAGACCGGATTGGATTTGGTAACTTTGGCGACGATTGCCGATATGGTGCCTTTAGTTGGCCCCAATCGTTACCTGGTTAAATATGGCCTAGAGAGGCTTCGCCAAACCAAACGTCCGGGGCTTTTGGCTTTATTTGATTTTGCCGGTTTCAAAAAAGAAAATTTGGGTGTTTTTGAAATTAGTTATATGATTAGTCCGCGTCTCAATGCGGCTGGCCGTCTTGATGACCCAACGGACTCTTTGAGATTAATTTGTACCAAAAATGAAAAGCGGGCCATTGTCTTGGCACAAAAAATTGACCAACAAAACCGCGAGCGGCAAAATTTAACCGAAAAAACTATGATTCATGCTCGCGAACTTTGGTTAAAGCAGGATGGTCAAAGTGATCTGATTTTTGTCGCCCATGAATCATATCAAGAAGGCATTGTTGGTTTGGTTGCCGGCAAATTGACCGAAGAATTTTACCGGCCGGCGATTGTTGTTTCTAAAGGAAAAGAATTTTCCCGGGGTTCCGCCCGTTCCATTAAAGAGTTTAATATTTTGGCAGCCATTCGGGCCTGCGCCGAGATGGTTGGTGCCCATGGCGGCCACCAAAAGGCGGCGGCTTTTACCGTTGAAACCGTCAAAATTGAAATTCTCAAAGAAAAATTAACGGCTCTCACCAAAGAAGGCTTAAAAAACAAAGATTTATCGCCAACCTTAACTATCGATTTGGAGCTTGATTTAGAGGACTTAACTTTGGCTTTTTATAAAGAATTGAGCTGTCTTGAGCCTTTTGGTGAGGGCAATCCTCAACCAGTCTTTGCCACTAAAAATGTTAAGGCTGTGGAGGTTCGAACTGTTGGTAATGGGAATAAGCACCTAAAACTTCGTCTCACGTCTCCCGTTTCACGTCTCACGTTTGATGTTATTGGCTTTGGTATGGGAAGTTTTTATGCCCAACTTTCACCTAATGAGCCGATTGATATTGCTTATAATCTAACCACCGATGAATGGAATGGTAATAAACGATTGCAGTTGAAGTTAAAAGATATTAAAATAATTCATGGAAGAGAAACTTGACGAACTTCTTGAAAAGATAAAGAAATATAATTCTCAAGCAGACTTTGAATTAATCAAGAAAGCCTACGGTTTTACTTCAAAAGCCCACTCTGGTCAAAAAAGACTTTCTGGAGAAGACTATTTAGCTCATCCTTTAGCTGTAGCTAGTATTTTGGCTGGTTGGAGGTTGGATAGTGGTTCCATTATGGCTGGATTATTACATGATGTTATAGAAGACGGTAGGATAGATATTCAGGTGGTTGAGAAAGAATTTGGTGAAGATATCGCCGAATTAGTTGATGGAGTAACAAAGATTGGTGAGCTGAAGTTAAGAGGCAGTCAGCAAGAGGCATTTGTGGAGAATTTACGGAGGATGATTGTGGTCATGGCTCATGATTTGCGGGTGGTTTTAATCAAATTGGCCGACCGTTATCATAATCTGCAAACCCTTTATGTTTTACCTCCCGAGAAACAAAAACGAATTGCCCAAGAAAGCTTGGAGGTAACAGCTCCACTAGCCGAAAGATTGGGGATTGGTGAAATGAAGGGGGAACTTGAGGATTTAGCTTTTCCCTATGCCCTTCCAGAAGAATACAAGTGGGTTAAAGAATATTCCGCCCCATATTATAAAGAGAGTGATGAGTATATTCAAAATGTTAAAAAAGAAGTTCTAAAAGCTTTAATGGAAAAAGGGATTAAGGCTCATGTTCATGGGAGAGCTAAACATCTTTATAGTTTGTACAAAAAATTATGCCGGTCGTATGTCGATAAGGATATTACTAGGGTTTATGATTTGATGGCCTTACGAATTATTGTGGAAAATATTGAAGAGTGCTATATTACCTTAGGAATAATTCATACAACTTATAAACCTGTTCCTTCAATCGGTGTTCGGGATTTTATTGCCCAACCAAAACCCAATGGTTATCAATCAATCCACACAAATGTTTTCGCTCAAGGGAGAATTATTGAAATTCAGATTAGGACTCAACAGATGCATGAGCAAGCAGAAAATGGGATTGCTGCCCACTGGTATTACGCTCAAAAGAAGGTAGGTAGTGCTTCCAGAGTCCAGATTAAAGCTGGCTTTTTTGCTCCCACAGAAAAGATGGGTTGGGTGAAAGAATTAGTTCAATGGCAACAGGAATTAGTTGATTCCAAAGAGTTTTTAAATTCATTAAAATTTGATGCTTTGCGTCATCGGATTTTTGTTTTTTCACCCAAAGGTGATGTTTTTGATTTGCCAGCCGAAGCCACTCCAGTTGATTTTGCCTATGCGATACATGGCGAATTGGGCAATCAGTGTGGTGGGGCTAAAGTTGATGGGAAAATGGTCCCCTTGGATTTTAAATTAAAAAGCGGGCAGGTGGTGGAAATAATTTCCACTAAAAATAAAAAAGGGCCATCGGCTGATTGGCTTGAGTTTGTGGTGACCCAATTTGCGCGCAGGGAAATTGCAAAAAATATGCGTAAAAGTTAGAATAGTATAAATATGGAAAGAACTTTAATTAGTGAAACAATCAAAAAAGTTGGTCAAAAAGTCAGAATTTGCGGTTGGGTGGAAACTCGCCGCGATCATGGTAAATTAGTTTTTATTGATGTTAGGGATCGAACAGGAATTATTCAGGTTGTTGGTAGTAGTGAATTAGGAGATTTGAAATCTCAGGATGTGGTGGAAATTATTGGTGAAGTTCAAAAAAGACCTGAAAAGATGATTAACAAAGATTTATCAACGGGGATGGTGGAAGTTGTAAATGGGAAAATGAATTTAGTTGCTAGGGCTGATTCTCTTCCCTTCGATATGGGAAAGGATTGGCTTGATTTAGAAATTCCGACGCTCTTAGACCATCGGGCTTTAACTATCAGACATAAAACAATTTCAGGAATTTTTAAATTGGGAGAGATTATTGTTGATACCTTTCGGAAAAGTTTGAAAAAAATTGGGTTTACTGAATATGAATCACCGCTTATTGTTCCGGCAACTACTGAAGGAGGAGCAGAAGTTTTTCAGATAAAATATTTTGACTACCAGGCATATCTGGCCCAAAGCCCTCAGCTTTATAAACAGATAATGCTAGGAGCTTTTGAAAGGGTTTTTACGGTGACTCATGCTTTTCGGGCTGAACCAAGCATGACCACTCGCCACCTGACAGAATACACCAGTTTGGATGCGGAAATGGCCTTTATTGATTCTTGGGAAGATGTGATGGAAACAGTAGAGTACACAATTAAAGAAATTTTGACGGCGGTTGAAAAAGAAGGAAGCCAATATTTGGCAATGTATAAAGCAAACATTCCTTTAGTAAGTAAAAAAATTCCTCGTCTTAAACTTAGTGAAGCCCAAGAGATTATTTACCAAAGAACAAAAAGAGATAATCGTGAAGAACCAGATTTGCAACCTACTGATGAGGAGGAAATTTGTCAATGGGCAAAGGAAGAAAAAGGTTCGGAACTAATTTTTATCACTCACTACCCAGTCAAAAAACGCCCTTTTTATACCTATTCTGATCCGGAAAATCCTGGCTTAACCTTGAGTTTTGACTTACTTGGCCGGGGATTGGAATGGGTTACTGGTGGTCAAAGAATTAATGAATATAAAAAGCTGGTGGAAAATATTAAAAAATGGGGCAATAATCCTAAAACATTTACTCTTTATCTTGAAACATTTAAATATGGTTTGCCGCCAGAGGGAGGTTTTGCCATTGGTTTGGAAAGAGTAGTAATGAAAATTCTTGGACTTCAAAATGTCCGTGAGGCAATTCCTTTTCCACGAGACATGGAAAGAATTGATATGAGACTATCGGAGCTACAATTAAAAAATGTCTCCAAAAAGAAAAAGTAAAGATTTCATCATCAAGATAAAACGTGGCTTTCTTTTTTGTTTTGGATTAATTTTTTTCTTTATTCCTGGACAAAATTGGTATGCCACGGTTCAGACAAGTTATCAACCGCCCCAAACCCAGGAATTGGATTTTCCTTTATCGGCGATTGCCAGTTATCCGGTTAATTTTACTCAATCCCTGCCGCCTTCTTTAACGGCCCGTTCCATCGCCTTGGTTGATCGTGATTCGGCGGTTCTTATTTATGGTCGTAATGAAAAACTCCAGCTTTTACCCGCTTCGACCGTTAAAATAATGACTGGCTTGGTGACTTTAGAACATTATCAACTTAGTGATGTTTTGACGGTGGGTAAAATTGACAAAAATGGCCAGGATATGAAATTGCTGGAAGGCGAGAAAATGACCGTCAAAAATTTGCTTTATGGTCTTTTAGTCGCTTCGGCTAATGACGCGGCTTTGGTTTTGGCGCAAAATTATCCGGGTGGGGAAATAAATTTCATTAAAGCAATGAATGAGAAAGCGAGGCAGTTGGGTTTAGACGATACCTATTTTGCTAACCCCACTGGTCTGGATGTTAATAAAGAGGGTAAGATGCTAACCAATTTTTCTTATACTGCCGCTTTAGATTTGGCCAGGCTGGCAGCTTTTGCCTTGAAGAATGAAACTTTATTGGCAATTGTATCCACTTCTTCAATTACTGTAAGCGACGTTGGAGGAAAAATTTTTCATAGACTAGATAACGTCAACGAGCTTTTAAACGAATTGCCAGGCATGAAGGGGATGAAAACTGGTTGGACCGAGGAAGCGGGTGAATGTTTAGTTGGTTATACGGAAAGAGACAGTCACGGTTTAATTACTGTTATTATGGGTAGCCGAGATAGGTTTGGCGAAACAATCAAATTAACCAATTGGGTTTTTGATAATTTTCACTGGCAGGAAGTTAATCCCTCCATTTAGAGTCAACGGCCGGGACAAAACCGATAAAATTATTGTCGCCTTTAAAAACAAAAACCGGCTGGAGAAAATTTTGCGGTTGGTCAGAATCAAAATAAGCTAAAGAAACTTCTCTAATGACAATTTCTCCGCTTTGATTTTCCCCAAGATTGGCCACATAACCATTGCTGCCTTGAAGTTCCTGCCAGGCGGTTTGGGTGGTTTTCAACGGATAGGTGGCAAAAGTTTCGATTCTAATTGGATAATAAGTATAGTTGACTTCAATAATTCTTTTCCCCAAAGTTTTGGCACCGGAGGAAAGAAAAGAAATCATTGAGTTTTTGGGATTGGGTGGAAGAATTTTTAAACCATCCAAATCGGCTCGAAAAAGATTGACGCGGACAAAGTCGGCTTCAGAAAGAGAGATGGCCGGAGTTAAATTAGGCGGAGTGAATTTTAAATAGACAATTTCCGCGCTGCCGGTGGCCAAATCGTCAGTCAAAAGGCCGTTGGTGGCCAGAAAATTTTTGGCTTCTTGGGCCGCTTGCTGATTGGTGGGCAAATCTTTGTTGTTGAGAATTTCTTGATCATTTTGATAGTCGTAATAAAGATGAAAGTTTTCGGTATTAATATCAATGTCCAAAGTTGTCGGCGGGGTGCTTTCCGTTGTCCAGCGATAAATTTTTTCCGATATGGATTGGGGCTGGCTTTTGAAACCCAATTTTTTGGCTATTTGATTAGCTCGATCCAAGGCCAACAAATTTGGTCCTTCTTTAGGGATAAAATAAACCTTACTGGCGCTGGAAAGTTTGGGTAAACCGCCTTGAATCATTTCCAGCTTAAAAGTTAACTTTATTCCGCCAGCTGGTACATTGCTTTCCGGAAAGTTTAACTTAGGTAATTTGCCGAAAGCAACGGTTGGGGTTGGCGGCGGTGGCGGATGAATTTTTTTCCAGAAAGAATTAGCAATATTAAAGAAAATTCTTAAAAAAATGATGGCGACAAGAAAAATCACCCCAAATTTTAAAATTTTTCTCGTCCAATAGGCAGTTTGGGTTAAATTAACCATCCTTCGGCAGGCTTCAGCCCGAGCTTCAGCCCGAGCTTCAGCCCGAGGGCTCAGGATAAATAGCCAGTAACTTTGAGTATAGAATTTCGCTATGTTAAAATCAATGTTATGAAAGAAGTTCGTGTTCGAATTGCTCCCTCGCCAACGGGATTGGCCCATGTCGGGAATATTTATATTGCCCTTTTTAACTTTGCCTTTGCTCGGCAAAAAAAAGGTAAGTTTGTTTTAAGAATTGAAGATACCGATATGAAACGTCATGTCCTGGAAGCGGAAAGAATTATTTATGGCGCTTTAAAATGGTTGGGTTTAAAATATGACGAAGGTCCGGATATCGATGGCCCCTTTGGCCCCTATCGTCAGTCGGAAAGATTGAAATCTTACCATCAATATACTGAAAAATTAGTTAAAGATGGCTTGGCCTATGAGAAAGAAGGGGCAATTTGGTTTAAAGTTCCATCAGGTCAAACTTCTTGGGATGATTTAGTGAGAGGGAAAATAGAATTTGAAAATAACCAAATTAAAGACTTTGTTATCTTAAAATCAGATAAATATCCTTCTTTTAATTTTGCTGTCACCATTGATGATTGGCAGATGAAAATTTCCCATGTTATTCGGGCTGAAGATCATATTTCCAATACGCCAAGACAAATAATGATTTATAAAGCCTTGGAATCTCCTGTTCCGGAGTTTGCCCATCTGCCTTTGTTACGTAATCCCGATCATTCTAAAATTTCCAAAAGAAAAGACCCAGTGGCCATCTCTTGGTATCAGGAACAGGGTTATCTGTCGGAAGCACTTTTGAATTTTCTCTGCCTTTTAGGTTGGTCTCATCCCGAAGGAAAAGATATTTTTTCGATTGAGGAGTTTATTAAAAACTTTTCTTTTAAGAGGGTTTCCAAATCAGCCCCGATTTTTGATTTTAAAAAACTAGATTGGTTGAACGGTGTTTATATCCGCCAGAAAACAGACAAAGATTTGTCAAAGTTGCTCAAAACCTTTGCCGACAAGAAAATGACGGATGGTTTAATTGAAAAAACCATTCCCTTGGTTAAAGAAAGATTAGTAAGACTTTCTGACTATCAGTCGATGGTGGATTATTTTATTAAAGAACCAAGGGTTGAGCAAAAAATACTTTTGGAGAAAGGCGGCAAAGACAAAAAGGTCATCAAGGAAGAATTTGAAAAAGTCTTGGAAGAAATCGGAAATATAAAATGGACAACTAATGACTTGGAAAATTTTTTCAGAAATCTGGCACAAAAAGAAAACTATCATATTAGTAAATTTTTCATGACTGTCAGAATTGCTTTAACCGGTAAAATTGCCACCCCGCCTCTTTTTGAAACGATGGAAGTTTTAGGAAAAGAGAAAACAATAAAAAGATTAAAATTAACACTTAACAATTTTAAATAATGACCATCAAAAATCTTCAAAAACAAAAAATCATTTTAAAGGGAAATCCAGCTAGTCCAGGGTTTGCTAAGGGAAGAGTAAGAATAATCTTTGATCCCTCAGAATGTCTAAAGATAGAGAAGGGAGATATTTTGGTTACTCCGATGACCAACCCTGAGTACATGTTAGCTATTCTTAGGGCTTCAGCGATAATAACGGATTTTGGTGGGATTTTGTGCCACGCAGCAATAGTGGCCAGAGAATTAGGAAAGCCTTGTGTGATTGGTACAAAGAAAGCAACAAAAGTATTGAAGGATGGCCAAAAAATTTTTATTGATGCAAACAAAGGATATATATACTTTTTGTAAAATCTATGTATTTAATAGAAAAATTAGGAATAAAATCAGGCAAAATTGAAAGGCTTAAAAAGAAAGGATTGGAACTTTCGGATTTTAAGCGCTATGGGGTAGTTAAAACCGAGGGCTCTTCTAGGGGGATTATCGAATGGTCAGATGCCTTTACTAAACCCTTTAGTTCTAGAGAGTTGAAAAGATATTACAAAAACCCTGAATCTTTTTATAAATATTGTGCTCATAACATGGGGGAACTCTTTTTCCCTGCGACGACTATTATGGCGAAATATGCGGAGGGTGCGGAAACATTTAGAGACAAAAAAGAAGCAATTGTTAGTTTGTTAATGACCTTACATTTTTTCTTTACCACTTGCGATTTAATTTACAGAACTGACATATTTTTGGAAATTAAAGATCCTAAAATTTCCCCCTTAGGTAAAATCTATGAAGATATTAAAGAAATTGTAGAAAAATTCGCCAAAAAGAAAAATTATGATAAAGAATGGGTAGAAAGTTTATCCAGTATTTTACTTACCTCAATCCCAAATTATAAATGTCCTTATTTTAGACTATTGAATGAGTGCAAAACCTTGATTAGGAAAGATCCATCCTTAAAAGATATTTTACAAGGAACTGACCAGAATAAGATTCTTTCTAAAATTAGTGATCGGCCTCAACTTTACAAACAGCTCAAAATTATTTCCATAAAATATTTTAGTTGTTTTCCGGCTCTTATCGATACCCTAACTAAAATTACAGTGAATCCTGGCTTGGTTGACGATATCGAAAGTCAACGAAGGCAAAGCATTAAAAAGGTTAAAAAGGTATTAAGAAAAATGAAAGAGGAGTTAACAGATAAAGAATTCCAAAAATTAAAGTTGGCTCAAGAAAAGGCGAAGTGGTTTATTGAATGTCAGGACATTACAGGTTTAATTATTAACAATGCCATTATTCTTGGCTTTTTAGGGAAAGACATAGATTTAGTTCAAGGATATTTTAGGGAAAATTTAAATATATTCGTTAAGAAGAAATATAAAAAAGAAATTAAGAAAATAATGAAAGAGTTTGAGAAAAATCTTCCCTACGGAGATTATTATTTTATTCCACCATTAAGAAAACTTGTTTATCTTTTGCTCAAAAGAAATTATGTAGAGGATCAATACAAAAGAACTTATGAAAAAGAGCTAAAAATATGGAGTTGAGGATAAAGAAGAAGAAATATTTTTGGTTAACTCTTTTTCTTTTTATTATTTCCCGATTTTGTTTTTTAGCCAACTATCCTCATTTTTATGATTCGCCAGAATATTTTCGCGAATCTATTTCGCCAAGTTTTTTTAATTCTTTGTCTTCTTCTCATGAAGTAATTCATCCTGTTTGGTTGTTTTTGACACAATTTTTCCAAAGAATAATAAGCCAGCCAACTAGTTGGGAATTAAGTTTGATTTCAGCTATTTTCGGCCTATTAGGTTTTTTGGCTTTTTATTTTTTAATTAAAAGAAATTTTGGCGAAAAGATAGCCATTTTCTCTTCAGTTCCGCTCATTTTCTTTCCCCATTTGTGGTTAATCCAAACGAATGTCTTGCATGAATCACTGGATTTTGGTTTATTTCTTTTAGGATTATTGTTTTTTGATTTTTTCTTAACCAAGAAAAAGTTTTCTTGGTTTTTATTGTCAACTCTTTTTTTGAGTTTGTCTATTTTTGATTTTGTAGGAATTCTTCTTTGGTCGCCGGTCTTTATTGGTTTGGCCATTTTAAGATCAAAAAAAATTAGTTGGCAGAACATTTTTTGGAGTGTGGGCGTTATTTTGGCCAGTTTTCTTTTGGCTGTTGCCGGGATTTATTATTTATTATTTATAGGCAATGTCATTGACCCAATGCTTCGTTTAAAAACTCTCTTGTTGGGCTATGGCGTTAGGGGAATTTTATCCGGCTGGAGTTTTTTAAACATTTTTAGAGTATTAAGAAATGATATTTTAATTTTATTTCATGGTTATTCTTTGTCGGCAATTTTAGTGTTGATAATTACAGGAATTTATCTTATTAAAAAGAAAAATTGGCCGGTTTTAATTTTCTTTCTGTCTTTTTTCCTGCCCTTTTTACTAACTGGTAAATTTTGGTATGGAGGATTGTTTGGACGCTACAGTGTTTTGATAGCCTATCCACTGGGATTGCTTTTGGCTTTACTGCCCTGGAGAAAAATCTGGTGGGTTTTAATGGTTGTTTTGTTTTTAAGTTTTTTGCCAACCTTTTGGGTTTATCAAAAAACGCCGATCTCACAGATAGAAGCTGGTTTAATTGAAAAAATCGGTTTGAAAGAAAATGATTTGTTAATTTTGTCCGACTATCAACGACCTCAATTAGTTTATAGCAATGCCGTTTATCTAGGTGGAGACCAAGAACAGCAAAAAATAATTGAAAAGAAGATTGAAGAAAAATTAAAAGCTAATGGCAAAGTTTTTCTTTCTCAGCAAGCGATTGATTTTCCTTATTGGCAATATGACGGCCAGCAGATTCATATTATCTCCAAAGGAAATAAAAACAAAGCCCAGTTAAAAGAATTTCTGAAAGATAAAGAGAAAGAATTAGTTGCTGAAGATAAAGAATATCCTCTATTGGCGATTTACCAAATAAGAACCTCGCCTAGGGCGAGAACCTTGTTTTTCAAATAAGAACCTCGCTTAGGGCGAGAACCTTGTTTTTCAAATAAGAAAACCTTAACTTTTTTTGTTTTTTGAAAAACCTTGAAAGTCGGGAAAAAGCGTTGATAATAATATCCGAGTACATCTTCATTCTTCTTAAAAATCCCCAAATGCCGTGCTTTTCCTCTTTTTTAACATGACTGACACCTCCCCAGGGGATAGGAATTTTTAGGTAGTGATGTCTTTTAATAAAACCATTTAGTTCATCTTCCAGAGAAAAACCTCTTTTTAATAGTTTTTCTTCAGTTAATCCTTGTTTTTCAACTTCTTGGAAAAATTTCAGCCAGAAAGAACGATAGGCCGCTCTTTGACCACTAAAATACAAATTAAGGCCATACTGGTTGGTGGTTAGACGACCTTTGACAAACTGGGCAATAGTTATCATATTTTTATTCTTAACTGACGAAAGTAAATTATTTAAATGATATGGCTTAAAGCCTAAAAGATCAGCATCTAGAATAGCAATAATACTTTCTTTTGAGGCAAGAATGCCTCTTTTAACGGCCAAGAATTTTCCCTGGTTAAGGGATAAATTTAAAACAGGGGCTCCTGCCTTTTTAGCTATTTCTCCAGTTTGGTCCTCACTTCCATCATTAACAACGATAATCTCATTAACCTCTTTAACTTTTTTAACAACTTCAAGAACAAAACCAATCCGTTCTTCTTCATTAAAGGCGGGAATAATAACGCTGAATTTTCGTTCAGGAGGTTTTTCCATGTCAAGACTATTTATATCATATGAGGAAAAATTTTTTAAGTATACTATACACCCTCCAGGTGTGCTTGGTACTTTGGTTGCTAAACAATTCTGGCTGTCATCTCGTTTACCATTTTGGCAAATTCTTTCGCCTGCTCAGGGAAAAGAATAAGAGTGGAACGCTGCCGTTCTTTCTTATTTTCATCTCCGACTAAACGGGATTCAGTTAAAACCAAATACTTCTTGCCATTTTTAGCTTCTTTAATATCGAAAAAATAAGTTCGACTGCCAGCTTTGACCATTTTTGAGTCAGCTTTTACCATTTTTTTCACCTCCTTCCTGCCCGTTTAAAATCGCTCCTCGTTTACCCCGTTAATCCGAAGGATTTTTACGGGGAGCCGTGTACGAATAGTACCCAGAGGCGAGAGGGTAAGATTTAGCGGGTTCCACAAAAAAACCGGCTTGCACCGGTTTGCCCTTACCTTACTTTAGATTAATTAAATTGCCTTGTCAATAAAGACTTTTTCTCAGCTTATTTCGAGCGATAGCGAGAAACAAGCTGTTTTTCAGCTTATTTTGAACGGAGTGAAAAACAAACTTTCTCAGTTTATTTCGAGCGCTAGCGAGAAACAAGCTTTTCCTCAGCTTATTTTCAGGTTAAGGGTATAATATATGGGCGATGAGAATTCTAGTCATTGAAGATGAGCATAAAATTGCCAACTCCATTAAAAAAGGATTGGAACAAGAATCTTACACTGTTGATGTGACCTACAATGGAACTGACGGCTACGACCTGGCTTCATCTGAAAACTACGAGGTGATTATTTTAGATCTCATGCTTCCCGACATGGATGGCATAAAAATCTGCCAGAATCTTCGGGCAAATAATATTCACACCCCAATACTTATGTTGACAGCCAAAGGCCAGTTAGAAGATAGAGTTAAAGGATTAAACTCTGGGGCCGATGATTATCTGGTTAAACCCTTTGCTTTCACCGAACTTTTAGCCCGTGTAAAAGCTTTGACAAGAAGGCCAAGAAATAGCCTTGGCACAGTTTTAAACCTTGAAGATCTTTCCTTAAATACCCTTACTTATGAAGTTAAGCGCGCCGGGAAAGAAATTAAATTATCCAAACAAGAATATGCTTTATTGGAATATCTTTTAAGACATAAAAATACTGTTTTGACAAAAGAACAAATTATTAACAATCTTTGGGATTATGACGCCGATGTCTTACCCAATACAGTTGAGGTTTATATTGGCTATTTAAGGAGAAAAATTGATAGACCATTTCCTAAAAGTCCAAAATTAATTCAAACCATTAGGGGTTTTGGTTATAAAATAGGAGGGGAAAAATAGATGTTTCATCCTTGGAGGATAAAATAAATGTTTCGTTTAGCCAGAATTAAACTAACGGCCTGGTATCTTTTAATTATCATGCTAGTGAGCTTTTCTTTTAGCATGGCTATTTATCGGATGACAACTTTTGAGCTAGATAGAATTGAAAGAATGCAAAGATTAAGAATTGAACGTATTGCTCCGCCACGCCCTTTCCCACTTGATCCAGAATTGATCGCCGAAACAAAGAATCGTTTAAAAATGATGTTGTTATTAATAAACACCGCGATTTTGGGTATTTCTACAGGCTTAGGCTATTTTTTGGCCGGCAGAACACTAAAACCAATCAAGGAAATGCTGGATGAACAAAATCAGTTTATCACCGATGCTTCTCATGAACTGCGGACACCTTTGACTTCTTTAAAAACAGAAATAGAAGTTAATTTAAGAAATAAAAAACTTACTTTAGACGAAGCCAAAAAATTATTGAAAAGTAATCTTGAGGAGGCAAACAGTTTGCAGGCTTTATCTGATAGTCTAATCAAACTGACACAATACCAAAAAGGAACCAATGATTTGACTTTTACAGAACTGTCTTTAAATTCTGTTTTTAATGAAGCCATGAAAAAAGTTGCCAATTTAGCCAAGAATAAAAAGATTGAGATTGTTAATAAAGTAAATGATTTGAAAATTGAAGGCAATAAACAAACTTTAGTTGAATTGTTTGTTATCTTTTTGGATAATGCGATTAAATATAGCCCTCAAAAGACAAAAATAAAACTAACTTCTAAAAAAACTGATAGTCACGTTCTTGTTTATATTACTGATCAGGGAATAGGCATTGAAGAAAAAGATTTACCTCATCTTTTTGACCGTTTTTATCAGGCGGATAAAGCCAGAACTAAATTGGAAATGGCAGGCTACGGGTTAGGTTTATCAATTGCCAAGCAGATAGTTGAAAAGCACCATGGTTTAATAAAAGTTCAAAGCCAACCAAAGAAAGGCACCATTTTTACTGTTCAGCTTCCTGTTAAACAGCCCCATAGGTTGGTTTATTTGGAAAACAAGGTTCTGCCGAAGGCGGGTTCTTAATTTTCTAAGCTATTTATCAGTTTTCTTGTATTAAGATAATTTAAATTATTAAAATATCCAAAAAAATGAACAGAATTCTTTGGTTTTTTAAAAGCTTTTTCAAGAATCGTTTTAGAGCGGCGATTATTTTGGCCGTGATTGTGGGTTTGATTGTGATGGGAGTGCGCCTGGTTAAAAGTAAAAACCAAGAGTCACAGATACAAACTCAAAAAGTAGAGCGAGGAACTATTGTTTCTTCAATTTCTGCTTCCGGACAAATTTTAACGGCCAATATTGTAAATATTACGACTAATACCAAAGGGTTAATTAAAAAAGTTTATGTGAAAGACGGTGATAAGGTTTGGGTTGGGCAAAAATTAATGGAGTTAACTTTGGATTCAGACGCTCAACAAAAAGCTTCTGCGGCCTATGCCTCGTATCTTTCGGCTAAAAATAATCTTGATTCAGCCCAGGCAACTTTATACTCTCTGCAATCCCAGGAGTTTGCCGCCAATCAAAAATTTATCAATGATGCCGTGGCACGGAGTCTGAAAACAGACGACCCAACTTATATTCAACAATATGCTGATTGGTTAGCGGCCGAAGCCAAATATAAAAACCAACAAAATGTTATTACCCAATCACAAATGGCTATTAATAGTGCGTGGTTGGCTTATCAATCTGTTTCCCCAATCATTATCGCTCCTATCTCTGGAATAATTACCAATCTTACTTATTCTGAGGGAATGACTTTAAGCGCTTCCGCTGATGCAAGTCAAAGAATAGCGGTGATTGAATCGGAAGGAACACCAATGGCAACTTTTAATATCTCAGAAATTGATGTCTCCAAAGTTAGGTCGGGGCAAAAAGCAACCATTAAATTAGATAGTTTGTCGGATAAAACTTTTACTGGTAAAGTGATGACTGTCGATAAAATTGGGACAATCACTAGCGGAGTGACTAATTATCCGGTGGTTATTAAATTTGATTCTGGTGCTTCAGAGATTTTACCCAATATGTCGGCGACAGCCAATATTATTTTAGAAGTTAAAGACAATGTTTTATTAGTTCCTTCTTCGGCTGTCCAAAAACAGAACGATCAAAATGTAGTTCAGGTGATGAAAGGAAAACAGGAACAAACGGTTAATGTCGAAGTTGGCTTAAGCTCAGACACGCAAACAGAAATTATTTCTGGTTTATCCGAAGGTGATGAAGTGATTACTTCCAGTACTTCTTCTACTACTGATAATCAATCAGGGAGATCAGTTTTTAGCGGAGGCGGCGCCGGCAGAATGTTTATGGGGCGTTAAAACTTCATGATTAAAGTTAGTCATTTATCAAAAATTTATCGGAATGATTCAGTGGAAACAATGGCTTTAGATGATGTTTCTTTTGCTATTTCCCAGGGTGAATTCGTGGCCATTATGGGGCCCTCAGGAAGTGGTAAGTCAACTTTAATGCATATTCTAGGTGCTTTGGATACTCCTACTTCAGGAAATTATGCCCTAGATGGTCAAGATGTCAGCAAACTTGATGATAATGAGCTAGCTGATATTAGAAATAAAAAAATCGGTTTTGTTTTCCAGGCTTACAATCTTTTACCCAGAACCACCGCTTTAAAAAATGTCATAATACCGATGTCTTATGGTGGTATTCCTAAAGAAGAACGCCTGATAAAAGCTAAAGAATATTTAAAGATGGTGGGTTTGGAAGACAGAATGGATCATACTTCAAATCAGCTTTCCGGCGGGCAACAGCAAAGAGTGGCCATTGCCAGAGCTTTAACCATGGATCCCAAAATAATTTTGGCCGATGAGCCAACTGGTAATTTAGCCACCGTCCAAGGCTTGGAGATTATGGAGATTTTCAAAAAATTAAATAAAGAAGGTCATACGATTATCATGATTACCCATGAGTTAAACATCGCGAAATTTGCTAAAAGAATTATTACTTTGCGTGACGGCAAAATTGCCGAAGACATATTAAATGGTAAGAAAGAAGGAAAACATGGAATTTAGTGAACTTTTTTTAGAAAGCCTAGGAACATTGACCCTTAATAAAATGCGGACTGGTTTAGCCACGCTAGGAATTATTATTGGTATCGGCAGTGTGATTGCTTTAATTTCTTTAGGCCAAGCCAGCCAAAAATCGGTGCAAAATCAAATTCAATCATTGGGCTCTAATTTACTGACGATTATGCCGGGGGCACAACGTTCAGGCAATGTTCGGAGCGCAACCGGGACCATGACTTCATTAACCTACGATGACGCTAAAGCTATTGCTGCTTCAAGCCAAATAACGACCATTAAAAATGTTTCCCCGGAATTTTCCAGGCGAGCTCAAATTGTAGCTGGAAGAAACAACACTAATACCCAGATTATCGGGGTAACACCAAATTATGCGGAAGTAAGAAAGGTTAATGTTTCCTCAGGCTCTTTTATTACCCAACGTGATGTTGACGCTTCAGACAAAGTGGCCGTTTTAGGCCCTCAAGTTATGAGTGATTTGTTTGGTGAGAGGGTCAACCCTTTGGGTCAAAGTGTCAGAATCAATGGCCAATCATTTCGAGTAGTGGGGGTGACGACCTTAAAAGGAGGAACTGGTTTTCAGAACCAAGATGATATGATTTTTGTTCCCCTAACCACGGCCCAAAAGATTATTTTCGGCGCCACTAATATAAGTTCAATTTCCATTGAGGCGAAAAGTGCCGAAGTAATGACTCAAGCCCAAGACCAAATTGGCTATTTTCTTTTGGCGCGTCACCGATTGGATGATCCGTCTTCGGCCGATTTTTCGATTTTATCTCAAAATGACATTCTTTCCACAGCTTCTTCGGTGACAAGTACCTTTACGGCTCTTTTATCAGGCATTGCTGCTATCTCCTTGATTGTCGGTGGTATCGGCATTATGAATATTATGTTGGTGACGGTAACCGAAAGAACACGGGAAATTGGTTTGCGTAAAGCCTTAGGAGCGAAAAAGAAAATTATTACTACTCAATTTTTATTGGAATCCATTATTCTCACCGGTGCTGGTGGTATTTTGGGAATGATTTTTGGCATTTTGGCTTCATTGATTATTGCCCATTTTATTGGTTTGCCTTTTACCATTTCGGCTTCATCAATTGGTTTAGCGATTGGTGTTTCTGGCGTTATTGGTATTCTTTTTGGCTGGTATCCAGCCAACAAAGCAGCGAATTTACAACCCATAGAAGCATTGCGTTATGAATAATTATCTGGAAGGAGGTGAAAAATGAAAAATTCAATTATCATTGCCATTTTAGTTGCCATCATTGTTGGTGGTGGGGCTTTCTTTGGAGGGATGAAATATCAACAAAGTAGGCAACGAAGTAATTTTAGACAACTTACTGGACAAATGGGGCAAAGATTAGGAAATGGCGGAAACCGAATGGGTTTTCGACCGGTCAATGGGGAAATATTAAGTAGTGATGATAAATCCATCACGGTTAAACTCCAAGACGGCAGTAGTAAAATTGTTTTAATTTCGGATAAAACTGAAATTAATAAAGCCGCTGGAGCCACGAAAGAAGATTTAAAGACGGGAGAAAAAGTAGCTATCTTTGGCCAGGAAAATTCTGATGGCAGTGTCACCGCTCAAAATGTTCAAATAAATCCAACCTTACGCAACATTCCGACCCAATAAAAATTCACTCCCGGAGTGTTGGATGTAAAATTTGACAAGAATAAAGGCAATGAGTATAATTCCCAAAAATGGCTGTCGAGAAATATCAACCAAGACCTGCCACACCTGAAGAAGTAGCCAAAGAAACTTCTTTGCCTTTTACAGGGGAACAAATCAAGAAAATTACCCAAGAATATCCCACGCCTTTTTACATTTATGACGAGAAAGCAATTCGCCAGAATGCCAGAAATTTTATGGAGGCATTTTCCTGGACTCCCGGATTTCGTAATTTCTTTGCCGTTAAAGCTTTGCCCCAACCCCATATTTTAAAGATTCTTAAAGAAGAAGGTTTTGGCGCCGATTGTTCTTCCAAAGCAGAACTCGAAATGGTTATAAGGGTTGGTTTAAGAGGCGAAGAAATAATTTTTACCTCCAACAATACACCAGCGGATCAGTTTGCCCTCGCTAAAAAATTGGGAGCCATTATCAACTTGGACGATATCACCTATCTTGCTTATTTGGAAAAAAACGTAGGTTTACCCGAGACTTTATGCTTTCGTTATAATCCAGGGCCTTTAAGGGAAGGAAACGCGATTATCGGCAAACCGGAAGAAGCAAAATATGGTCTTAGGCTTGATCAATTATTTGAGGCTTACCGACTGGCAAAAGAAAAAGGGATCAAGAAATTTGGCTTGCACACCATGGTTGTCTCCAATGAATTAAACCCGGATTATTTTACCGAAACAGCAAGAATGCTTTTCAATCTGGTGGGAGAACTTAATGACAAACTAGGCGTAAAAATCTCATTTGTCAATTTGGGAGGGGGGATAGGCATTCCATATAAACTTAATCAAGAACCAGTCAATATCAGACAAATCTCACAGCAAATACAAAAAGATTATCAGCAAATGATTGTTGCCAAAGGCTTAAACCCTTTGCAAATCATAATGGAATGCGGTCGCTATATAACTGGGCCATTTGGATATTTTGTTGCGAGTGTAAGACATATTACAGAAAAATATCGAGACTTTGTTGGTGTAGATGGGAGTATTACCAGCCTGCTTCGGATTGCCATGTATGATGCTTACCACCATTTAACCATTCTTGGAAAAGAGGGTTCTCCCAGAGAAATGGTCTATGATGTTACGGGCTCTTTATGTGAGAACAATGACAAATTCGCCACGCAACGAGAATTGCCAAAGATTGACCCTGATGATATTGTGGTTGTGCATGAAGGAGGAGCTCATGCGATTGCCATGGCTAATGAATACAATGGTCAGCTCATGCCAAAAGAACTCTTATTAAAACAAGATGGTTCGGTGCTTCTTATTAGAAGGGAAAGAACAATAAAAGACTGTTTCAGCACAATCGTCAACTTTCCAGGCTTCTAAAAGCTTTACGAAGTTCTAATTTTGCCTGATTAAGAATTTTCTTTTTTGATGCCGGTAGATTTTTGCCGGCGCGGTTGATGTAAAAATTTAACATCGACATGGCGGACTGGAAGGGTACGGTCTTGCGCCTTATTGAATCTTCGGCGGATCTTTTAAGAGATGTTGCGATTTTTTTAGGATCGTTCCAAGCAAAAATCCCTTCTTCCAAATCTAAAGCGAAAGAACTTCTTGTTACTTCTGCTGACCAATTTTTCTTTTTTACTTTTTTATCCATTGATTTTTGTTATATAATTTAAGCAGGCTGGTCTAGAGCTTTTCTATCTGTAACCAAAGTTGGCAATTGCTATGCAAATAGTTTTCTTTTCCAGACCGAAATGATTTTTATTATTCCATCAGGGGCTTTTTTAATAGTGACCCCTATCTCGATGTGGTTAGAGACTCGAATGACATTTGTAAGACCAACAACATTGGCTGGTTCAACTCTGTGAGGTTCTGAAAGGGCTTTTTCTATCTGCCACTTTTCCAAACCATAAAAGCTTATTTTCTTGATAGCATGATTGGTATAAATGAGATTACTTGGCATTTTAATTTATTTAGTATCCAGATAGTTGTAATATTTTTCTCGTTTTTCTATCAACCTTTCAGCTTTTTTTATTGAATAATCGTTAAGGAATGCTTTCATTCTCTGGGGTTTAACTGTTTCATCTATCCACTTTCTATTAGATTCACAGTTGAATGTCCGTTTACCAGCCAATGCACCCAAGGTATCCGCTTCGACAAAAACCCTAACATCATCCTCTGCCTTTGGCCAGACATCGTCTCGGTCATGGACTCTAACTAGATATACGGCTCTTTCTTTTTGTGTCTCTGTCAAATAATTGAAAAAATCATCTTTAAGAAGCTCCTCTAATTTTTGTGCTCCGAAATCCATATGGGCTATCTTGGCATCTGCCATTTCTTCTAACTGAACAGGTTCTCCTCCTTCAAATAATTCGGAGTAGCCCCAATCGTGTGCATAGGCAGTAATTATTAAGACTGCCCTATCAACTTGAAGGTCAGGAATATTATTAAAAATATCTTTTAATTGAATAACTACTGTTTGGGTGTGGGGTTTATCAAAACCAGGTCTTCCTTTTTCTAAGTCTGAGAAGATGCGTTCTTTTAAGAATTTTTCTACTTCCTCTTCTTGGGGTGGATTTTCAGGAGAATTTTCCAGCCTATGTGGCGTAACTCCTTTATTTTCCATAGCAAGATTATATCATAAGCCTAATCTTAAAACTGCTTGGCTTGGTTGATTCTAAATTCTAATTTTTGAAGCTGGTCTTTAATGTAAGATTTTTCATTAAAATCCACTTCAGCAAATTTTCTTCGTTCAATCCATTCAGAAGTAATGGCCGCCATATGGTATGCCAACCATTCCAAAGCAATTAGCTTGATGGCCGTATCTAATCTTTTTGAATCCTTAAGACTAAGTTTGCTTCTTCTGAGGTATTCGTTTTTAAAATAATCTTTATATTCTTTTGATAAATTAACATTTTGTGGGTGGCTAATAAAATCGGCAATTATCTTCACTGGGTCGTCCCAGCCGAAATCCTCAAAGTCGATAAAACAAAAAGAACCGCCAGGACGAAAAAGGATATTATGGGCACCGAAATCTGAGGGGTTTAGTCTTTTCTTGTTTTTGCCAATAGGTTTGGTTAATTCCTTTTTGCCATACGAAGAGGTTACAGTTTGAACAGTATCATCGATAAATTTTTTAAGATTAAGATTTTTAAGGGAGTCAATAAAGGTTAAATATTTATCTGCTTGCTTTTTGTCTTTAAGATATTTATCAAAACGAAAAAAGATTTTATCGATATAATCCTTTACCGAAAAGCAAGCTCGGTAGGCTGGGGTGAATTTAGTATGAACATCTTTTGGCTCAAAAGATTGCAACTTGATAATAAAATTAAGCATGATATCAAATCCTTTTTTAGTGAAATCTTTAATATTCATAGTTGAGCCTTCCTCAAATGAGTAAACTGCGTATTGATATTTAACACTCGATAGATAGGCTTTTGGTATAGAAGAAAATCCTTCTTCATTTAAGAACTTAAAACCAGCAAATTCTCTATCAAGGCTACCTATATTGCCTGAGAAATAGAATTTAGCCAGCAGTTTTTGCTTATTAGAAGTTACCAGGCGAAATAAACGATTGGCGTGTCCTTCATTAATTTCTGAAGCGTCAACAATCTCCAGGCCTAGTTCCTTTTTTATTCGTGTAATTAACTGTTTAAAGCCTTTTGTAGGGCGAATATTCATAATTAAAAATGCTTCATTAATCTGGCACCATAAAGTTTGATATATTCGTAAAAGACAAAAGACCAACCCTCAATTTCTTTATAATAGTTTTCTTTTTTATATTTTTCAGCTGCAACAGACCTTCTTGTTAATTTTGGATTCCAGAATGCCTCTGTTTTAAAGGTTAGATAAGCTCTTCGCATTTGAAAAGAATGATTTATAAGAATTATTTTTTGGGGTAGATAATTCATCTTTTTTAAAATTTTAATTGAGTTCAAGACATTTTCGACGGTATTAATTGCCTTTTTTTCTAAAATAAGATTTTCGTCTTTTATACCTTCTTTTTTGGCAATGCCTGCATAAAAATCGGCTTCTGTTATATTAACATTGGGCGTATAAGAAGCTTTTTGTCCGGTAAAAAGAATTTTATTCCCATATCCCTTTTTATATAACTTTATTGCTTCATGAACCCTATCTGGCCCTTGGCCCCCAAAAACAAAGATTAGGTCTGATTTTTCTAAGGGATCTGATTCTGACAAATAGTCCCAAAGACGGTCAATGGCATTTTTCAATTCATCTTTAACTTTCACCTTTTTTAATCTAGGGAAGGACTTCTTTATAAGATTTTGAATATAATCTGACTTGAGATTTTCTAAAGAAATATTGGGATAGACTTTATCGTTTATCCCAAGAATTCTAAGAACGTCATTTAGATATTCAAACTTAATTTCTTCTAGGGGTGGCTTTTCTCTGATTTTGGCGGCTATTGTTTTTAAATAATTTGCATCAGAGGTTAAAAAAGGCTTATATTTTTCATTCCTATCTTTGGACATGATATTAATTTTAACACAAACAAAAAGTCACAAATATGGGGCTTTTTAACTACAGGTGTCAAACTAGGACACCTGGAGGGTGAACTGTTTAAGGGAGATCTCGTTTATGAGGTGGTTTTTCAAGTCTTTGTATTTTTATAATTTTTTTATTTGTTTGGAAAGTTATTTCTTTCTTACTCAAAATTAAAGTTTTATCACCATTTTGATAAGCACTAACATTAGGTGTTTCATATAGAGACTTCCATTTTTCATTCATTTTTTTAATTTATTTTTAAGAGCAGGCTGGTCTAGAAAGTTTTTATCCTTTTTAATGAGTTTTTGCCCGTGACTTCATGGCCGCACAATTAAAGGCATAAAAATATTTTTGCCAAAGTTTGTCTGTTGAGGAATATTGGTTTTGGCCAAAGAAATAATCAACTAAAAGTTCGTGTAACCTTGTTAACTCTTTTAGTTTTTTTTGTTTTTGCTGGCTGGCAATAGTTAGATTTAGAAGTTCGAGAGCCCTTTCAATGGCCTTTTGACTATATTCATCATTATTTTGAGCGAAACGAGAAACAAGGGTTTCCTTATTTTGAGCGAAACGAGAAACAAGGGTTTCCTTATTTCGAGCGAAACGAGAAACAAGGGTTTCCTTATTTCGAGCGAAACGAGAAACAAGGGTTTCCTTATTTCGAGCGAAACGAGAAACAAGGGTTTCCTTATTTTTATTTCTCCAGGTAATACCTCTTTCGACTTCACTGCCAATATTGGCCATTTATTCAAAGAAATTTAGTTTTTCCCAGCCGCCGGAGGCTAATTTTTGGTGTTGATATTTCGTCTTTTTAATAGGAGTTTTGCTATCTATAATTTTCATCTGTGACTATTTTAACATAAAAGAAGCTTAAAAGGTTTCATTTTACCGAGTAAACCGGTCTAGAAACTTTCTGATTAACTACAGGTGTCAAGCTAAGACATCTGGAAGGTGTACTTTCTCCAGGTGTGATTTCCTGGGGTGTCAAGAGGGATTCGCCCCCGGTGTGTCGGATGTTATGTCTCGGCCAGACGCCGTTTCTTCCAACGTCTTCATGAAATTGGAAAATTGTTTTTCTGATGTAAATTTATCTTCAACGGTTTTTATTCCTGCTCTTATAAATCTATCTCTTGTTGAACGCTCATTTATAAGCTTTTCTATCATTTGAGCTAAGATACTGGAGTCATTGGGTGGAATCAGGTAGCCATTATAGGAATCACTAATAATCTCAGGAATACCGCCTGTTTTAGTTCCTATAACAGGTAAACCACAAGCCATGGATTCAATAAAGACTTGACCAAATGTTTCATTTTCGGAAGGCAAGGCAAAGACATCTGACTCTCTATAAACTTCAGGCATTTCGTTTAACTTAAACATTTTTACGATAGTCTTTGTTTTGATATTATGGAGTTTGATATAACCCAAAAGCATTTCATACGCTTGGTCAAATTCGTTTTTTAAATTATCCGGCGGTTTACCAACGGCAATAAGGAGACGTAAATTAGGATAACGCGGTGAAAGTTTTGAGAAAGCCTGAATTAAATTAATTATTCCTTTTTCCTGAATTATATTTCTTCTGCCATGAATAATTCTGGTAGCTGTAAGAACTATTTTATTTTCAGGTAACAGGTTTAATTTTTCCCTTAACCGATATTGTGTTGTTATATTTTTGTTAAATTCATTTGTGTTTACCCCTAAATAATCAGTAGATAAGCTATTTATATCCGCACCTTTCTGAAAACAATCACCCGCAACACTTTTACTGATACAGCTTATTTTATTCCACATAAGTTGATTAATAAGCTCTACCTGAAGATCTGTAGTTGCAAAGGAATGAAGCCTTAAAATTAAGGAAATCTTATGTAATCCGGCTACCATATTAAGAAGCAGGCTATAAGCTGCAGGGAGGCCTACGTGGAAATTTTCAGCGCAAATAATATTAATTTTATGTTTAATGATGATATTTTTTACCGTCTTGGCAAACGGTTGAGCTTTTTCTGATATTTCTTTACCTGAAATATTTTTTGACAAAGCGATATTTTCATTAAAATAAGTAACCACATTTCCGGTTTCTTCAATATAACTATCTTTATACGTGGGTAAAACAATAATTATTCTAAAATGTGATTGATTTTTACAATAATCAATTAAGTTAACAACATAACGCTCGATACCACCGATGCTTTCTAGTGGAGAATTTGGACTAATAAATAGAATGTTCATATTTTAATCTGTGGATATATGCCTCGTATGGCTCGGGTAAATCATAACTTTAAATTTGGTTAAAGAAATAAAACTGCTTAAATGAAGAAATGAATTATGAATAGTGGAGAAAAGATACTAATAAAAAAGTAAATATACTCGGGTATCCTTTATCTTAAAAACTCAAAAACTCAAAATAGACTCGAATTTAAGCAGATGTATTGCCTCAATCTGCCAAGGTGATAATTATTATACTACGGAAGAGCTAATAAAGCAAGTTTGTTACTTCGTAATAAGGCAAGCTTGTTACTTCGTAATAAAGCAAGCAACTATGGAGTACAGATATTTTATGCAAGTGCCTTCAAAAGTGCTTCACGGATGTTTTTTCCACCAAACCAACCGTTGAGATAGATAACCGCATGCTTATTTTTATTGCACCCCTGGAGGTAATACTTATCAATATGTCCGCCCTTTTTTAAAAAAATGGCAACAAGCTCGTCTACTGAAGATTTTGTATTTATAACTTATTATACCACACAAGTATATCTTGTTGATTTGGCCAATCTAACACCTTTGCTATAATAGCATTATGACTCCAGAGAAAATCCAGACACTAGATGCGTACTTGATTGGAGAAATTTTGAAGACTGATGTTGATTTTTTAACTAAACCTTTGATTGAAACAGAATATGGGATTCTTATCCCCATTGGGGGACCAAGAACAAAGTCTAGTTTACCAGAGTCATATCAGGGCAAGAAAACCATGTTTTGGTTGGGCGAATCGGCTGTCGTTATCCATTATTGGGGGGAAGAGTATGTTGGTAACCCCTTATATTTTCGGCGACTTTATCAAAACAGTAAGGAAGTTTATAAAAACAAGTTGATTCCGACTCCTCAACTTCTTAGTACTGATGACAAAACGATGACTTTAATTATTGAGAGGGCTAAACACGACTTAACTGTTTATTTGCCTTCTGGAAAAAAAGATGAGATTGACCCGACCCTTGAGAGAGTTTTTGATCTTTTTCATCGTGTCTGGGAGGACTCAAGAGAAGAAACCATGGGTTTTCCTCGTTATGTTTCATCTTTCTTAGAACCAGAATATTCCTTTCTGAAAAGCAAAAAAATCGATGATTATCTTCCTTCCAGCTTAGCCAGATTATACAGGGCTGTTCAGCAGGAATTAACCGAATATCTTGATCAGACAAGAAGACAGGGATTTGAAAGTGGCTTTGGTCTAGCGGATGTTAAACTAGACAATTTAGTTGAAGGTAAAAAAGACAGTATTCTTTTTATTGATGTGGAGAAGCCGGAAAAGGTTCACTGGTTAACTTTACTTGGCCAGCTATACCAAGACGTAGTTTCCAAGGCACCTGATTCAGTTTTTGCGGTGGTCTTGGAAAGAAAATGTCAAAAGGCTCTAGAAAAAGAGGCAAAGCCGAAGATTGCTAGACGTCACTTTAATATCGGTCGAATGAACAGGCTTTTGCTTCCTTGCACCCTCAGAAATGTTTCTTATACCATAGAAACCAATAGCCCGATTGATTTTAAGCGATTAGAAAATTCTTTAAACGAAACCCAATCTTTGTTTCAAGCCTAAGGTTATTATTTTACTGGGACTTGTGAACGATTTTTGGCCTCTTTTTTAAAAAATTTTATCTAATTTAAAAGTTGTCATTCATTTTGAATAGAAATTAAAAAACCTTTGGAATAATTTTTATGTTTATATTTTTTTCTTCATTTTCTGATTTTAATTTTCTAATAATTTCATTCCCATGGTCATCTGATTGATTTATAAGTTTTAATGTTTTTTTATCAACAAAAAAAACTTGCACCCCATTTTCTAACTGAGCTTGTAGTCCGGAGTCAAAATTTTCTCTTCCAATAGGCTTAATAGGAACTTTAGTAGTCCACTCATTTTTTCCCCCACCCTTGGTTTTATCTAATTCAAATAATGAAGGGCTCAAGTGATATATTGTTCCTCCCTTATCAGCTTTCTCATATCTTTTTCTGTCACTGATAATATGAACATGAACATCCCCAAAGCACATTTTTTTTGTCCAACTATCATCTGATGGGACTAAAAATTTTGCAACATTGGCCTTATCAAGAGAGGCGAAAACAACAGGTCCTTCAAATTCATCTCTAATCTTTTCTGCTCTTGGTTCTAAAACTTCTAATTTTCTGTTTTGAGAAGCATGGTAAAGAATTTTTGGTTTTGCTAAACTCATAAACCAATTTTATCATTTTCATAAAAAATAAAGACTACTTAATGGGGATTTGGAGCTAGCTGAGCAGGCCGGTCTAGGGCCTTCTGGTCATTAAAATCTAACATCAAAGAAAGTGATTATTTTTTTGTAATTTCAATTGCGTCAAGAGTATCCCAGGGACTAATCATAGTAGATATGATATAAAAAGGATTCCGAACAAGATTTTTGAACTGATCTTGAGAACAGGGTGATAAATCCTGGAAAGATACGATAGACACATTCTGAGAAATATCTTTGAAAGTACAATCAAGGGGTATTGTTAGCTTAAATACGTTAATTTTTGGATCAAGAAAATATTTTATATGTTGATTTTCATAAAAAGTAGATGAGAGAGCGACGTTATTTGGCTTTTGACTATTGAGGTAATCAACAACTTTTAGAGGAACAACAAAATTTGTTGTATAAATCCAGGTGTTGAGTTTTTGATTATAATACCGATTTAAATTTATACCTGAAATAAGGCAAACAACTATACCAATGCCAAGATATTTATACTTCCCATTTGTAAACCTGTCAGAAAATAATTTTATTACCCAGGTAACTGCAAAAATAACAATTGGAACAAGTAGAGAAATACGAAGTGTATTAGGATGTCCCAATCCATAATAATGAAATTCAGGAATTCTCTCCAAAGTAATTATTTCTGTAAATAGAATTGCCATGATTAGAAGAGTTAATATGCTGCCAATCCAACGTTTCTTTATGAAAAGATATATAAGTCCAACGAAAAAGAAAATTGATGTGAATATATCAAACGGAGTAGTCCCGGCAGGATTTTGTCTGGGGTTAGGATCGCCGGTAAAGAAAAACATGGTAAGCGTACGAAAACTTGCACCCTTAAGCTCCTTTATCACTTCAATTGTTGGTAAATTTTGACCAAAAACATTCAGTGAATGTGTTCGTTCACTAACGGCTTCGGGATTGTGAATGCTGTATGTAATAAGAGGAAACAACACAAGGAGTATAGACATAAAAAGAAACGCAATAATTTGAATCCTATTTTTCCCTTTTTTCAAAATAGGAAGTAAAGCGGCAATGAGAAATATAGGAAAGACTGCTCTAAAAGCAAGATATGTGTAAATACCTAGTCCGAGGAAAAATCCCAAAAAAACAACTCTTCTTACATCCATTTTTTTGAAAAATAATACATACGCGAATAAAGAACAAATGAAAAAAAATACCGCTGCGGACATTTCATACGCAAACCGAGAAACAATAATTAAAACATACGAAGTCGCTAAAAGAAGTCCTCCTGAAAAAGAGAGTATTTTGTTAAAAAATAGTCGCAGAAATAAATAAAAAGCAACTACACTAAATGCACCAAATATAACACTAACAATTCTGAGTGAAATGATACTTCTGCCCATTATTGTAATGAAAAGAGCAGAAAGATAAACCAAAGGAGTGGGATGACCAAGATTGACAGCAAGAAATGGAGTGAACATATGTCTGCGCAAAAGATCTTCAACAATCCACCCAAGACTTACCTCATCCCCCCACATACCTGGAGTTATTTCGGTTATTCGATACAGATATAAGCACAGAGTTGCAATGAACAGTCCTATACTTATTACAAGATCTATACGATACCTTAAGATAAAATATTTACATTTTTGAATGGGAAGATACCGAAGAAAAAATATCCCTGCACTAAAAAGGTAGAGGAAAAAAGCCCAATTAGGAAAAGCGTTAACGGCAAAAAAATAGAACGCAAGAAAACAACAAATAATGAAAAGACAGTAAGTTCCAATTTGTTTTAGAACATTCATTTACCATATTTTACTTTTTTTGCATAAAGATTTACATCATAAAAATTTTTCTTCGCAATAAAAAAGTCAGTTAATATAATTTGATCTAATAATGCTGGGAGTATGGGACTATGTTACGACCTTTTACAGAAGTTAAATTTCTTCTTCATTAGAGACTTTGATTCCGTTTTTCTTTAATAAACTGGCAAAAATACCGTCTCCTTTAATTGTCTTCCCAGAGAAGCTGCCATCATATACTTTTCCACTTCCGCAAGATGGAGACCCCGATTTTAATATTGCTTCTTTGCAGTTAATTGACTTTGCGAACCTTAATGCTTCTTCAGCGCCTTTTTTAAATTTTATAGTCAAGTCTTCATTGTCTTTAGTTATTATTTTATTGCCTTTTTGTTCACAGGCTTTTCCAGGAGTTGTTAGTCCGCCTAATAATTCAGGACAAATAGGAATAGCTTTTCCTTTTTTGACTAATTCAATAACTTTTTTACAGGGAAAAGATTCTCCGTTCCATCGGCACTTTATTCCAGCCAAACACGCACTTACTATTTTCATAACATTATTTTATCAAATTAGAAGGTGTTTTTCCCGAAGCCTAGCTGGGACTAGTCAACTATGTTACGACCTTTTATCAATCCTAATGAACTTGGCTTTGGTATTGTATTATTTTCAAGAAATTCTTTTATTTGATTTTTATATTCAAAAAAATATTCTGTAGAATAAGTCGCTAAATCTATTTTATTTAATTCATCACTACTAAAAAATTCTAATTTTTGTCCCTCATTGCCTAATTTGATATGTTGGAATTCATCCTTAGTAAGTTTGGCAAAATATCGAAAAACTTCACTGCCATCTTTATAAACTTGCTTTCCTAAATAGATAATATTTTGCGGAATAATATTAATTTCTTCCTTTAGTTCTCTTTTAATTGCCTTTAGAATTGGTTCATTCTTTCTGATAGCTCCTCCAGGTAAGCCCCATTTGTTGGGCGATGGAATGTTCGGCTTGTTGCCTCTGAGAATTAAAAGTAACTTTTTATTGTAAATTATAAATGCTTTAACACCTGGTTTTTGCATACTAGAATTATATCATTGTATATTCAGAAGCATTAAATTATTGGGTGGACCGGCCTAGAGTTTTTTCAGTAACTCCAAATTACCTGCAATTATAGCTTCCTTTTTTGCTCTCGACCATCTTTTAAGTTGAAGTTCTCTTCGCATAGCATCAATTCTGTTTTTATATGATTCAGAATAAACAAGCTTAAAAGAGGAAAAATATCTCATATATTTAGCGGACTTACTAGACTTAGACGCATGCTCTTTAAGTCTTTGGGGAAGGTTATTAGTCTGACCGATGTATAAAGTATTTGCAGAAGTATGAAGAATATAGACTATAAACATATATTTTCCCTCGACTCCTTCGACTATACTCAGGATTTTCAATTCGCTCGGGACATTCGATATTATTTATTGGGCCGAAGGCCATGAGCGAATGAAATGAGTCGAATGGCTGGGAGTCCAGAACGATTTCCGAACTTTTGAGTTGGTTCATTTCGAGTCTTCGAGAAACAAGGGTCTTCCTTATCCGAGGGAGGTTTATCAGAAAACAGAGAGATTTCTTAAAATTTAGGCAAAAAAATAAGGCATTTATTTAAAAAGATAGTTTATTCTGGCAGTTTTAGCTCCTAGCCAGTTGGACCATAAGCCAGGCATGCAACCATTTCCAGCTCGAACTTTAAAATAATAAGTAATCCTAGGAGACAAAAGGTTGATAGTATAACTGACAACACCGTTTGAACTTTCATAAGGAAACCAGGTACCAAATTGCTCATCACCCTCTTTTAAGCCATAAGAAATATAGTAATAACTAACTGGATTTCTACTGGGGGTAAAATAAAGAATTGCCTTGTCTTTTTTACGATTAATTTGAAACAGTTGAGGAGCACTTCCTGGTTGTTGATCAGAACAAGTAGGTGGATTGGTTGAGCTGGAGACGCTGCTAGTTGAACTGGATGAACTTTGACAAAGAGTATCATCTAAATTTGTTTTTTCCTGGTCGGTATAAAATGGACAGAATATAACCTCATTCCCAATATCATTAGCTAGACCTTGCGAATTATGAATAGCGTTGTATGGTCCGCTCTCATGACCCCAATAAATTCTTGTAGCATTTACTTCTGTACCTGAAGCAGTGACTATTCCATGGGTATTATCAGTAATTACCCCTCCTACAATCGTAACCTTGCCTCCATCTACCTTTATGCCATTAACTGAATCGTATAAAACAAAATTTTTAATTGTGACATTGCCAGTGGTAACAGTCACTGCCGTTCCTTCATTATCAGTTAAACAAACCCCTTCTCCCGAAACAAGTGACGCAGATTGTAGTGTTAAATTTTTATTGATAGTAATTCCTCCCTCCCAATGATTGTTTAAGCATGTTTCATCGCTGGGTTTATTTTCTACCTCCACAATACCTCCAACCTTAACTAAGGCAATAGCATCTCCTATTCCTCCTCCAGGAGGAAAAGAAGCACCAGTTTTTACATAGACAGTGCCAACGCTAAAAGTGCCTGTCCCTGCAATATTAGCTCCGTTGCGAAGGTCAAAACTGGTAACGTTAACGACTTCCTCTGCGTCAGTTTCAAAAGATAATCTTGTATCTACAATCACCTCTTCATCATAAGTCCCAACAGGAACATAAATAGTATCGTCATCTGAAGAGGCATCAATAGCTGATTGAATCGTAGGATAAAGTTCAGTTCCTACAGTTAGAGTGGAAGCAAAAATCTGTCGTGGGAAAACAAAACTTAAAAGAAGAAAGAAACTTAAAAAGGCAATTTTTTTAACTATTGAGTAAATCACTTTTTATGAAAAATCGAACCTTCTTTCTTAATCTTAATAATTTATTGTGTACAGAATATGATTTTTTGTCAAATTTTACGGGATAAAAATTAGGAATTTTTAAATTAAAGAGTTCAATTATTATCTCATTCGCAACCCTTTATGGAATGCTGGGACTCCAGAACGATTTCCGAACTTTTGAATGGGTTCATTTCGAGTCTTCGAGAAACAAGGGTCTTCCTTATCCGAGGAAAGCTTATCGGAAGAGTTTGGAATTTTTACAATTAAACTAAAATCACCCTAATAACCCAAATCCTATTAATCCTGCGATGATTAAATAAAAAGCTATAAAATAATTAAGAAATTTTGGGAAAATAAGAATCAATATTCCGAATAATAAAGATAAAAATGGACTTAATGTTGCTAGATTTATACTCATTCTCTCACCTCCTTTCTAAACAAAAACCTGATATTTAATTTTATCACACATAAATGAAGAAATTCTTAAAACATATCCTGAAGCCAAGCTGGGAGACTAGGATTCCCTTCACTTCATTATATTCAGTGTAAACGACTACGCTCAGGGTAAACGAACCTAGCTTTGCTGAGCAGTCCGGTCTAGGACCTTTTTACCCTAATAACTAATTTATCTCTTTTAAAAAAACAAAATTCCATTCTTACTAAATAAAACTTGTAATTTATCATAGTCCTCAATTACCTTTTTATAGATCCACCCATAAATTAGATTTGCTCTTTTTTCAATTATCTCTCTGGCTTTTTCTTTCCCAAGCACTTCCCCTAAAGCTTTATACTCAAGAAAATTTATTATTATGTGGAGATGGTTTGAATGTGCACTTTTTGCACCAAGAGACTTTCCGATAGGAATGTTAGAATAAGTATTACTTAATTGTCTTAAAGTCTTTTCTACTTCTCGCGGTTTAAGATCCTCGATTAAATGCATCTGCTCATGCAAGAAACTTGCCAAAGCCATGTCATCGTCTTCTACCCAAAGAGTATTTAAAGCAATATCAGTGTGTGCTTCTGGGGTAGCATGATATTCAATTGTTATGTTGCTAGATAGAATATACCTCTCAAGGTTGTATGTCTTGACTAATCTTTCTATCTGACTCTTTGCTTTTCGTTCTCTTTCTTTATTTTTCCCAGATAAAGTTATTTTTAATTTTGTCATGTTGTTTGCTGCGGGACTTGGATTCGAACCAAGATTGACGGATTCAGAGTCCGCTTGCCTACCATTAGCAGATCCCGCAAAATATATCTCTTATTTTACCAGATTTTAAAGCTGGAAACAAAGCTTTTTTTATGATAATCTAGTTTTATGAAGGCGATGAGATGGATAACCCCAATCGGCATTGTTTTGGCCGGTTTTGTTTTATATTTTTCCGGCCGGAGTTTTTTGAAGGAAACTTCTTGCGGTTGCGGCCCGCCTTCCGCCCAGGCCAATGGGGAATACCAAAAAGATGAAAAACAAGCCGTTTTCAATAATGAAAAGATTGATTATCAATTGGCTGAATTAACCCCGAGTGCTGAATCTTTGGTTGGTCAGGATGGAGCAATTCTAGGGGCAACCACTGACGAGCGTTGGATTGAGGTTGACCTTTCCGAACAGAAGTTAAGGGCCCACAACGGCAATAATATTGATTATGAATTTTTAATTTCTTCCGGGAAATGGGCACCGACGCCAACCGGCGAATTCCGGATTTGGACGAAGTTAAAATATACCAAGATGGAGGGCGGTAAAAAAGAAAACAACACTTATTATTACCTGCCCAATGTACCCTACACCCAATATTTCTATAAGGGTTATGGTTTACATGGAACTTACTGGCATAATAATTTTGGCCAGCCCATGAGTCATGGTTGTATTAATATGGCCACTCCTGATGCCGAAAAACTTTTTTATTGGACTTCACCCTTGGTTGATCAGGGACAGGGTATTGTTTATGCTTCAAAAGATAGCCCTGGAACAAAAGTGGTAATTCATGACTGAGCCCTCCGCAAATCGCAGCATGAGGCGTGTATGAATAATACTGAAAAGCCGAATGCTAAGATTAGGAGGGTTGACTTTTAGCAAATAGTATAGTAGACTGCTAAAAAGATGCCAATTCTTCTTGGACCAAGTAAAGAAAAAATCATGCCGATTATCGCCATTCGCGAAACGGTGGTTTTCCCCCATATTGAAACCGTTTTAAGCTTTGGCCGGCCGAAATCAATTGCCGGTATCGAAGCGGCTTATAAAACTGACCAAATGGTTTGTTTTTTCAGCCAAAGGGATGCCAAAGCCATCGATCCCGGTCAGGATGATATTTATCAAATCGGAACATTAGCGAAGGTCGAGCGTTTGCTTTATGCCGGCAAAGAAGGCATGAATGCCTGGATAAAGGGTTTACGCCGGGTGAAGCTGGAATCTATTGAAGCCCCCAAACCCTTTTTATTGGGCAGGGTTGTGGAAATTCCCGAGATTGTCGAAGAGTCAGATGAAACTAAAGCTCTTTCCAAAACCATCATGGAACATTTCCAAAAAACAATTAATCTGGGTAAAACCGTTGATTTTATGACCATCATGAGGTTGATGGAGGGTAGCGCTGCCAATGAGTTGGCTGATCAGATTTCTTATGTTTTGGATTTGGGAACTTCGGAAAAACAAAGACTTTTGGAAACATTTTCCGTTAAAGAAAGATTAAAGAAAGACCTCCAGTTTCTCCTCAATGAGATAAAAGTTTTAGAATTGGAAAAAGAAATTGATTCCAAAACTCAAAGCCGTTTTGATAAGACCATGAAAGAAGCGGTTCTACGAGAAAGAAAAAGAGCCATTGAGGAAGAATTAGGTGATCTTTCTGGAGAGGATAATGAAATTAAAGAGTTAGAACAAAAGATTAAGAAAGCCAAAATGCCTGTCAGCATAGCTCAAAAGGCCCAAAAAGAATTAAAAAGACTGGTGACCTTGAATCCTGGCCATCCTGAATTTGGCTATATCAGAAACTATTTAGATTGGTTAATTGATATGCCTTGGTCTTCTTCAACCCCCAATAATAACTCCATTACCAAAGCGGCCCAAATTTTGGATGAAGATCATTATGGTTTGAAGAAAATTAAAGAAAGAATTATTGAATATTTGGCGGTGATGAAGCTTAAAGAAAAGAGCAAAGCCAGTTCTCAAGAAAAAGGCGGCACAACCATCTTGTGTTTTATTGGCCCTCCTGGCGTGGGGAAGACTTCAATTGGCAAATCAATTGCCAGGGCTTTAGGGAGAAAATTTGTTAGAGTAAGCTTGGGGGGAATCAGAGACGAGGCAGAAATTCGTGGCCATCGGCGGACCTATGTGGGAGCTATGCCTGGCCGGATTATTCAGGGAGTGAAAAATGCTGCGACTAATAATTCGGTTTTTATGCTGGATGAAATTGATAAAGTTGGCATTGATTTTCGTGGTGATCCTTCAGCGGCCTTGCTTGAGGCTTTAGATCCGGAACAAAATTATGAATTTTCCGACCATTATTTAGAAGTTCCTTTTGATTTATCTAGGGTGATGTTTATCACCACCGGTAATATTTTAGATACGATTCCACCAGCCCTGCGTGACCGGATGGAAGTTATTCACTTTCCTGGGTATACCGAAGATGAGAAGTTTCACATCGCCCAACAATTTTTATGGAAAAAACAACTTTCGGCCAATGGTTTGGGTAAAAAACCTATTCAAATTGCTGACCAGGCGATTCACGAAATTACCCAAAAATATACCCGGGAGGCTGGTGTCCGAGAATTAGAAAGATGTTTGGCCACGATTTGTCGCAAAGTTGCCCGCAAGATTGCCGAAAGGAAAAAAGTGGGGAGAATGATTAACAGGGGAGATGTCGAGAAATATTTAGGTCCGAGAAAATACTCTGAAACTTTAGCCGAGAAAAAAGATGAAATTGGTATTTCCACTGGCTTGGCTTATACCCAGGCTGGCGGGGATATTATATTAATTGAAGTGGCTTTAATGCCGGGTAAAGGCAATCTTTTGTTAACCGGGAAGTTGGGGAAAGTTATGCAGGAATCAGCCAAGGCGGCTTTTTCTTATGTGCGGAGTCGTTGGCAGCAATTGGGTCTGCGCAAAGAATTTTACAAAGATTTGGATGTTCATATTCATGTGCCTGAAGGGGCAGTCCCCAAAGATGGGCCCTCAGCAGGGATTGCTATTGCCTTGGCTTTAGTTTCTGCTCTTACTAAAAGACCTGCTCGAAAAGATGTGGCGATGACAGGAGAAATCACTTTGCGCGGTCGGGTTTTAGAAATTGGTGGAGTTAAAGAAAAAATCATCGCCGCTCACCGAGCAGGGATTAGAACGGTTGTTTTACCCAAAAATAACAAAAAAGATTTAGAGGAAATACCTGAAAAAACTAAAAAAGATATCAAATTTGTCTTTGTTTCTCACATGGACGAAGTCATCAAGATTGCCCTGAAAAAATCTTCTGGGAAGATTTAATTTTTAGATGAACCCTCGAATTTATAAATTTTATCTTCGGTTATCCAAAAAATATCCTCGTCCTCCTGAACTTTGGCAAGTTTGGTGTCAAAAGAAAAAATCAGCAAAACTTAAAGAGGAAATTGCTATTGGTGCAATTTTGACCCAAAGAACTAATTGGCGAAATGTAGAGCAGGCTTTGGCAAATCTTAAAAAAACCAACATACTTTCTTTAAAGAAAATTAGTCGGCTCAAAAATCTTGAGAAATTAAAAAATTTAATAAAACCAGCCGGTTTTTACCAGACAAAAAGTAAAAGGTTGTATGAATTTTGTCGGTTTCTACAATTAAACTACGGCAGTTTAATTAATTTTACTAAAGAAGATTTAAAAACAGCTAGGGAGAAATTGCTTGCTCTTTACGGGATCGGTCCGGAAACGGCCGATTCCATTTTACTTTACGCTTTAGACAAACCGACTTTTGTTATTGATGAATATACTCGAAGATTTGTGAAGAAGAACCGATTAGCAAAAAAGTTTACTTATGATTATTTAAAAAATCTTTTTGAAAAAAATTTACCTTGTGATGTGGAACTTTACCAAAAATACCACGCTTTGATTGTTTGGGAAGGGAAAAAGACTTAAATTGTAAATTTTTTGTCAATCCCGATATGTCATATATTTTCCACTCCCGGAGTGTATTACCTCTATCTCAAGGCTAAGTTAGAAGAAGTGGTTTTCAAAGCCTGTAAATTGTTTTTGTAAATTCTGCCCCCCTCGTGTACTGGACTTTCCCGATGATTTCCCCCTCAATTCTTGCTAAAAACACAGCGTATTTGGGATTCGAAATCTCCTCTAAATCTGAACCGCGTTTATAATAACCTAGGATAGTCTTTTTGTTCTCGAGAGAAAACAGGGCTAAGTCATAATGTGAGGGAAAGTTTATTGCGTCTAAGTAATCTTCAAAAATTCGTAACTCTAAAAAGCCAAAATTGCGTTGTTCTTGTACTATCCTAGGTTTACTCAATAATTCTATATCTTCAAACACATCAGCTTCATCCCAATAACCAGGCTCAAACTTTAAAAGCGCCATTCCAAAACCAAATTTTTGAGACTTACCGTGAATTATATTATCGTTAGTAAAAGGAAAATTCCGACTTTTTTCATCTGTGCACTCTTTAAAAATCTCAAATAGAATTTTTCCTAAGGGTTTATTCTTTTCTATCTCGGCACCGAAATCTTTCAACTTAAAAAATTCAGAATTTTCTATTTTTATTTCTGTTTTATTCATTTTCTCACCTCCCTTCTTTAAAAAAACTGCCTTTTGGGCAGCTTTAATTTAATTTACTCTTCCATTTTTTAAAAGTCAAGCTTACTATTTTCTATTGGCTTGCCATCTGTAGCTTTAGCGAAAGATGGTGGCGCTACGGGGATTCGAACCCCGGTTGCGTGGATGAGAACCACGTGTCCTAACCCCTAGACTATAGCGCCATTAAGCTCGTATTATAACTCTTTTTCTTCCTGTTTTCTACTTATTTTCATGGTGAAAAAAGATATGACTTGACAGAAATTTATTTGAGGAGTAATATCCTATTTTAAAAACAAAGTATTTTTAGCTTTTTCTTATGGATAATCTCAATGACAGAATCCCCATTACCAAAAATGGTTTAGGGGGATTGAAAAAAGAATATGAGGAATTAATCAAAGTCAAACGGCCGGAAGTGGTCGAACGTTTGTCGTCCTCAAGAAAAATTGGAGATATGGCCGAGGAAAATGAATATACCCAAGCTAAGCAAGAACTGGCTTTTATTGATGGCCGGATTGAGGAGTTGGGAGAGGTGATTAGCAAGGCGGTTTTAATCGATGAAGGACATGAGAATTGTCAAGAAGTGAAATTGGGTTGTAAAGTTATGGTTAAAGCCAAAAATAAACAGCATGTTTTTCATCTAGTAGGTGAATGGGAAGCCAATCCGGCCGAGGCTAAAATTTCTCATCAATCGCCCTTAGGCCAATCACTTTTAGGTAAAAAAATTGGTGATAAGGTGGAAGTGGAAGCTCCCGCCGGCAAGATTATCTATACCATTATTAAGATTGATTGAGAAACTTCTTTTGTGTTAAACTTCGTTTAATGGCTCAGCCAATTGATCAACTCAAAAATATTCGTCTTCAAAAACTTAAAGAAATCAAAAAATTAAAGATTGACCCCTTTCCGGCTCGCTGTCAGCGCCAACAAACCATTGCTCAGGCTTTAAAGATGATAGAGAAAGAAGTTGCCGTGGTTGGGCGTTTGTTGGCCGTCCGTGGTCATGGTGGGATTCAATTTATGGATTTGGCTGATGAGGGCGGCAAAATCCAACTGGTTTTCAAAAAGGAAAACTTATCGCGTCTCGCGTCTTACGTCTTGCCTTTATTAGATATTGGTGATTTCTTGGCTGCCCAAGGAGAAGTTTTTAAAACCCAAGCCGGCGAAATATCTGTTTTAGTTAAAGACTTCCAAATTTTAGCCAAATCATTGCGGCCCCTACCTTCTGCCTGGCATGGTTTAAAAGATGTTGAGGAAAGATACCGCAAACGCTATTTGGATTTGTTAATGAATCCTGAGGTGAAAAAAGTTTTTGAAACTAGAACCAAAATTATTTCCTCTTTAAGAGAATTTTTAGACAAGGAAGGTTTTCTTGAAGTAGAAACACCCAGTCTTCAAGATATTTATGGTGGGGCTTCGGCGAGGCCTTTTAAAACTCACCACAGCACTTTAGATCATGATTTCTTTCTGAAAATTTCTGATGAACTTTATTTAAAAAGATTAATTGTCGGCAATTTTGAGAAAGTTTATGAAATTGATAAAGATTTTCGCAACGAGGGAATTGATCGCCTTCATAATCCTGAATTTACCATGATGGAATGCTATTGGGCCTATGCTGATTACGAACAAATAATGAAATTAACCGAAGAACTTTTTGCTTTTGTCGCCAAAAAAGTTTTAGGCATGACAAAATTTAAATACGCTGATAAGGAAATTGATTTAAAAACCCCTTGGCAGAGAATTACCCTGAAAGAAGGTTTAAAAAAATTCGCCAAGATTGATGTTGATAAACTGACCGATAAAGAAATTGAGTCATTACTTAGAAAACATCAATTAGTCGCCGAAGACAGACCGACTTTAACTGGAGTAGCGGCTGGTTTTAACCGCGGTATTGCTATCGCTACTTTATTTGAATTGGTCGAACCTTATTTAATTCAGCCGGCTTTTGTTTATGATTTTCCCAAAGAAACGACGGCTTTATGTAAACAGAAAGTTGAAAATCCTGATTTAATTGAGAGATTTGAACCTTATATCGCCGGCCTTGAAGTCGGTAATGCTTATAGCGAATTAAACGACCCTTTGGTGCAAAAGGAGTTTTTTGCTCAGCAGGTGAAAGCCGCCAAATCGGGCGACCAAGAAGCCCACCCGATGGACGAACCTTTTTTGGAAGCGATGGAGCATGGTATGCCGCCGATGGGTGGGTTAGGAGTTGGAGTTGACCGGCTGGTGATGCTTTTAACCAATAGCCAAAACATCCGCGATGTTATTTTATTTCCAACTCTAAGGCCGGAAAAATAAAAATAATGAGTATTCGTGAGTGGTTAATCCCTCAAGAAAAAATCTTTTTTGATTTTTTGGAAAAACAAATTACCAATGTGGCCAAAGGTGTTAAGGTCCTTTATGAGTCACCGAAAGATTTCAAAAGTCTTCCCGCCTTCTTTAAAAAAATAAAAAAAATTGAACATGATGGCGATTATATTGTTCATGATTTTTATCAGAAATTAAACCACACCTTTATTACTCCGCTTGATCATGAGGACTTGACCAGGCTGGTTTCTTTTTTTGATGACATTTTGGATAATTGCTATGCTGTGACCAACCGTCTTTATTTTTATAAAATTGAGGAGCCAACCCCGGAGCTAAAAAAATTCTTCTTTTTAATTACCAAACAGGTTTTACAGTTGGAAAACGCGACCAAAAAAATCAGAAAAATGGACCAAAAGGAAATTGATCGTCACTGTATTGAGGTTGATCGTTTAGAAAATTTAGGCGACCAGCTTTTTGACAGAGCTTTGGCTGACCTTTTTGAGAAAGAAGATGATGTCAAAAAAATTGTTAAACTAAGAGAGATTTATAAGCTTTTGGAAGACACACTTGATCTTTGTGAGGATGCTGCTATTACCATTCGGGAAATAGTCATTAAAAATACCTAATTCCTTATGACTGTTATCTTTTTATTTGCCATTGGCTTGGCCTTTTTTTTTGCTTTTTGGAACGGGTTTACCGATGCGGCTTACGCCATCTCCACCGTGGTGGCGACTCGAGTTTTGTCACCGGTTAAAGCCGTTCTTTTATCAGCGGTGGGTAACTTTACCGGACTTTTATTTGGGACGGCAGTAGCCCAAACCATCGGCAAGGGCATTGTGGAAGGATCCGTAGTTAACCCGCCCTTTATTTTGGCGGTTTTGGTAGGGGGTATGCTTTGGGATGTTTCCACTTGGTTTTTTGGTTTGCCAATTTCGGAATCGCATGTTTTGGTCGGCGCTTTAATCGGGGCCGGTTTGGTGGCCGGCGGAGCCGCGGCGGTAAAGTTTTCTTCGATTTTTGATAAAGTCATTGTCCCGATGGTAACCTCACCAATTTTGGCTTTCTTTTTTGCTTTTTTGCTAGTCGGTTTAGTGATTAGGCTTTTTGCGCGCGTTTCGGCAAAAAAAACCAATCGGGTTTTTCGTGGCTTACAGATGGTTTCTTCTTTTATGTTTTCCGTTAGCCATGGTGCTAATGATGCACAGAAAGCGATGGGGATTATTACGATTTTGCTTTTCCAGCAGGGTTTTTTAAAAACTTTTTCGGTGCCGCTTTGGGTGATGCTCGTTTCTTATTTTTGCATCTCCCTGGGAACTCTTTTTGGCGGTTGGCGAATTGTCAAGACCATGGCAACGGGAATTACCAAGTTACGCCCTTATCAAGGTTTTTGTGCCGAAGCCGCCGGTGCCATCATTTTATCTGGCACAGCCTTGGTTGGTTTCCCTGTTTCCACCACCCACGCTATTTCCGGGGCGATTATGGGCGTCGGAGCTTCCCGAAGATTTTCGGCAGTTCGCTGGGTAACGGCTAGAAAGATTGTTTGGGCTTGGGTTTTAACCATGCCGGTTTCGGCAATTGCGGCCGGTCTTGTTTATTTCATTATTAAGCAGTTTTTGTGATATCATTAGCTTAAATGCTGGATATTAATTTTGTTCGCGAAAATCAGGAAAAAGTTAAAAAAGGGACCAAAGATAAAGGCTATGATCCGAAGATTGTGGAGCGGGTTTTGAAAGTTGATGAAGCCCGACGTGATTTAATTGGTAAAATTGAAAATTTCCGGACAGAGAGAAACAAATTGACCCACCTTCGCCAAGGCTTCGGTGGGCAGGCCAAATATGATGTGGAAAAGGGCAGAAAAATTAAAGAGGAGTTAAGAAAGCTACAACCTGATTTAAACGCGATTGAGGAGGAGTTAAAAGAACTTCTCTATCAAATTCCCAATTTACCTGCCGATGATGTTCCTGGGGGTAAAGATGAATCTGAGAATATCGAAATTAAAAAATGGGGCAAGCCGAAGAAGTTTGATTTTAAAGTAAAAGACCATTTAGAGATTGGTGAGCTTTTAGATATTATTGATGTTAAAAGAGGGGGAAAAGTTTCAGGGACTCGCTTTGGTTATCTTAAAAATGAAGCAGTTAATTTAGAATTTGCCTTAATTAATTTTGCTTTTGAAAATCTTTTGAAAGAAGGTTTTATCCCAGTAATTCCCCCGGCCATGATTTCTTTGGATTCGATAAAAGGTATGGGTTATTTGGAACATGGTGGTCAAGAAAACATGTATGTTTTGGATAAAGACAAAATGGTTTTGGTCGGGACAGCTGAACAATCGATTGGCCCGATGCATAAAGATGAGATTTTATTAGAAAAAGAGTTACCCAAACGTTATGCGGGTTTTTCTTCCTGCTTTCGACGTGAAGCCGGCAGCTATGGGAAGGATACAAAAGGAATCTTTCGCGTCCATCAGTTTAATAAAGTTGAAATGTTCTCTTTTACCAAACCAGAAAATTCAGATAAAGAACACGAATACCTTTTGTCTTTAGAAGAAAAATTAATGCAGGCTTTAGAATTGCCCTATCGGATAATAAAAATGTGCACCGGCGATTTAGGCCATCCGGCGGCCAGAAAATATGATATTGAGGCCTGGTTCCCTTCAGAAAATCGTTATCGGGAAACTCATTCAGTCAGTACTTGTACTGATTATCAAGCCAGAAGATTAAATACAAAATTTAGAACTAAAGACGGGAAGATAGAATTTATTCATATGTTAAATGGAACAGCTTTTTCTGAAAGACCGATTTTAGCCATTTTGGAAAATTATCAGCAAAAAGATGGGTCGGTGGAAGTTCCCAAAGTGCTTCAAAAATACACGGGATTTGAGAAAATTTCTCCGAAAAAATGAAGGTCAAAAACTTAAGCCCTAAAAAAGTCATCTTGGGAATACACCAAGTTATCTATACCTTTTCACAAACAGCCAAGTTGGTTTGGGCAGCTAATCCTCGTTTATTAATCACCGTTTTCTTGGTTAACATTTTTGTTGGTTTGTTAATTTTACCGACCTTTTATCTTGAGAAATTAACGATCGATGCCTTGATTAAAAATATTGGCAACCCTTATTGGCAAGAAGCTTTAAAAGTTTTAGCTTTGTTATTTTTTCTAAGAGTAACGATTGGGATTTTTCAATCAGGCTTGATGAGAATTTCCGGCTATTTACGTTTTGCTATTGCTCGAGTTTTTTCCAGTCATATCGATATCCTTTTGGCCCAAAAGATGTCCAGCCTCGATATGGCCACCATCGAAGATCACGAGTTTAAGGATAGATTCAAAAAAGTTGAGCGAGAAAGCGGAAGACGGGCTTGGGAATTGGCGATACCTCTTTCTAATGTGCCTAATTATTTCTTTGGTTTGCTTTCGACCTTTTCTTTAATCTTCTTTTTTAAGCCAATAGTGGCTTTATTAATTTTTCTTTTAGCCATTCCTGAATTTTTCGTGGATGCCAAATATACAAGATTAGAATATCAATTTGAGAGCTCAATTCTGCCGAAATATCGTCTTTGGGGGTGGATGAGTTTTTACCTTACTTCAGTTAGGGCTTTTTTGGAAACAAAAATTTTAAAACTTAGCCCTTATTTTCTGGCCAGAATGGAGGAAATTAGAAATGAAATTTATACCAAGGCTCTAAAAATTCGCCGCCAAAGAGAAACAGCTCACTTCTTGACTTATCTTCCGCAAAATATTTTAATTTTTATTTTTAGTCTATATTCAGGCTTATTAGCCGTCCAGCGAAGAATTACTGTTGGTAGTGCCGAGATGTATATTAGGGCTGTTTATTCATTCCAGGGGAATCTCACTGGCTTGGTGGGGACATTTTTAGAGCTTTATGAAAATTATCTTTTTGTAACCGATTTGGTTTGGTTTTTGAATCTTAAGCCGACGATTTCTTCGGGGAAAAGGAAATTACCCCGAAAAATTAAAAAAGGGATTGAATTTAAAAATGTTTGGTTTCGCTATAAAGATGATCAACCCTGGGTTTTACAAGGAATTAATCTTTATATTAAGGCTAACCAAAGTTTAGCCATCGTGGGAGAAAATGGCGCAGGAAAAACAACCTTAATTAAACTTTTGTGTCGTTTTTATGATCCTCAAAAGGGAGAAATTTTAGTTGATGGATTAAATTTGAAGGAATTTAATCGGGGACAATTATGGGGAAATTTGGCGGTGCTTTTCCAAAATTTTGAGGGTTATCCTTTTACTGCCAGAGAGTCAATCGGTTATGGTAGGGTGGAAGAGGTAAAAAATCTTGATTTAATTGTTAAAGCTGCTCAAAAATCAGTGATACATCATTTTATTGATAATTTACCGTTAAAATACGAGAATCCCTTAACTCCTGAATTTGAGAAAGGTATTGACCTTTCATGGGGTCAATGGCAAAGAATTGGGTTAGCTAGAGTCTTGATAAGAAATGCTCAAATAACTATTTTAGACGAGCCAACCTCTAACGTTGACCCAAAATCCGAAGAAGAAATTTTTAATAAAATTTCAGGATTTGTTAAGAATAAAATTTTGATTTTGATTTCCCATCGTTTTTCCACTGTTCGTCGGGCGGATAGAATTTGTGTTATGGACAAGGGAAAGATTGTTGAGCAGGGAACTCATGAAGAATTAATGAAGAAAAAAGGAATTTACGCTGAACTTTTTGAACTTCAAGCCAAAAGTTATCGTTAAATAAAAAAGAAAAATTGTGTTAGAATATGCTCAGAAGTTATCAAAAAAGCTGGTGATAAAGAAAATTTCTCCGAAAAAATGAAAGTTGAGAAGCAAAAAAAGAAATTTTTATCTGCCCTTGAAGACAACAAAAAGATAAAACTTTACCTCATTCATCACATGCATCATTTTAAAGTCGGCAGTGATGTGGGGCATGAGCTTCATCACTGTTTTTTGTTTAGCCAGAAAGATATGAAAGGCAAAAAATATTCTATTGTTCATAAATTATATAAAGATGAGATTTATCATTGTCTTTCGGAAAAATTTGAGGGGATTCTCTACGACCATACTAACAATGCTTTTAAAATAGTGCCAAGAAAATTAGGCAGTCGAATAATTTACGAAGTTAAGGCGTAGGAGAGGAGATAAAATGAGCACCGAAGAAAAAATATCTCAGGAATTTGGAGAAATTACAGGGTACGATGATGTTTTTAAAACGGTTGAAAACATCGATACAATTTCTAAAGAAGAAAACAAGAACTGGTCCCTAAAGGAATTGGAACGCCTTCTTCTTTCCTCTTTTAAAAAAGCCGGCCGAAGAGCTCTTGAGGATAATGGTGGAGTTATTTATACAACTCTTTCTGGTGGTCTTGATTCCACTTTATCTTTGGCTCTTTTGAGAAAAAGCTTAGGGCCAGAAGTCAAAATTGTTACCTTTACCATGGGGGGAAATGAAGAACATCCGGATATTAAATATGGCCGTTTAGCGGCAAAAAGGTTTAAAACTGAGCATCATGAATTTATTCCCACTCCCGATGAGATTCAGGCCGGACTGGAGGATTTTAAAAAAGACAGACCCAATGAAGATTTGGAAAAAGCAGTTTTGAGGGGAAGTTTTGATGTCTATTTGCTTTATAAATATCTTTCCCATTTCCGACCGAAGACAGTTATAGTTCATGATGGTATTGATGAACAGATGGGGGGATATTGGGCACATCGCAAAAAAATGTCAGAGACTGAAAGAAAGGAACAATTTAGAATTTTATGGAAGGAATTAAAATTTGAGCAACTGGATCAGTTAATAAAATCAAGCCAAAGATTTGGGATTCATCTTCTTTTACCTTATCTTGATGAGGGATTGGTTAGTTTTATTGCCAAAATTCCAGTTGGAGATCGGGTGAGGAAAGAAATTGGTAAAATACCCCTAAGAGAAATTGCCAGCGAGCTAAAGGTTCCCAAAGGAATTATTAATCGTCGCAAGCGCGGAGCGATAGGAATGACGGAAATTGAAGAGTTAAGAAAACTCTCAAAATAAAATTTTTCTCTCCAATTACTTTAGGCTTCGTTGTGATAAAATTGTAATATGAAATTGTTTGGAAACTTACTTGATTTTAACGCCAAAGAAATCACTAAACTCCGACCAATGGTCGAGAAAATTAATTCTCTAGAGCCGGAGATGAAGAAATTAAAAGACAAAGATTTTCCGGCCAGAACTGCCTCTTTCAAAGAAAGAATTGCCAAAGGAGAAACTTTAGACGATTTACTTCCCGAAGCTTTTGCCTTAATTCGTGAAGCCATTTTCCGAGTCGTGGGAGAACGGGCTTTTGACGTTCAATTAATGGCTGCCGCCACTCTTCATCAGGGGAGAATTGCTGAGCAAAAGACCGGAGAAGGAAAAACTTTGTCGGCAGCCATTACCGCTTATTTGAATGGACTTTCAGGTAATGGAGTTCACATCGTCACTGTCAATGATTATTTAGCTCGCCGGGATACCGGTTGGTATGGTAAGGCGTTGAATTTTGCTGGCCTTTCTTTGGGTTGTATTGTTCACGAACAAGCGTTTTTATTGGATCCGGATTATGTCGAAAAAGGACAGGATGATGAGCGACTGCGCCACTTACGACCGGTGGAAAGAAAAGAGGCTTATTTGGCCGCTATAACCTATGGAACTAATAATGAATTTGGTTTTGATTATTTACGGGATAATATGACCCAGCGTTTAGAAGATATGGTTCAGCATAGCCACACTTTTGCCATTGTTGATGAAGTTGATTCTATTTTGGTTGATGAAGCCAGAACTCCTTTGATTATTTCTGCTCCAGATACCGAACCAACCCAAAAATATTATGAATTTGCCGCCTTGATTAAAAATCTTTCTTCCGATACCGACTATACCATTGATGAAAAATTAAAGACCGCCAACTTAACTGACCATGGTATTCGCAAAGTCGAAAAATGGCTCAATGTGGATAACTTGTATGAAAAAGATTTTGATACCATTCATCATATTGAGAATGCCCTTAAGGCTCGGACTTTGTTTTTGCGTGATCGTGATTATATCGTTAAAGAAAATCAGGTGATTATTGTTGATGAATTTACCGGAAGGCTGATGTTTGGCCGGCGTTGGTCCGATGGCCTCCATCAGTCAGTGGAAGCTAAAGAAGGCGTGACGATTCAGCAGGAATCGATTACCTTAGCCACGATTTCTTTTCAAAACTATTTCCGCATGTATCAAAAGCTGTCAGGTATGACCGGGACGGCTTTTACCGAAGCGGAGGAATTTCGCAAAATTTATGGTTTGGAGGTGATTGTCGTCCCCACCAATCTGCCGATGATAAGAATTGATCATCCGGATATTGTTTACAAAACACCTCGGGCAAAATATGCGGCTGTCGTTCGCGAAATTGAAGAGTGTTATCAGAAAGGCCAGCCGGTTTTGCTTGGCACAACCTCAATTGAAAAAAATGAAATTGTGGATAAATTTTTAAAGAAAAAAGGCATTCCCCATAATGTTTTGAATGCTAAATATCACGAGCAGGAAGCGAAAATTTTGGCCGAAGCCGGACATAAAAAAGCGGTCACCGTAGCCACCAACATGGCTGGCCGCGGGGTGGATATTATTTTGGGTGGCTCAAAAGAAGATAGAAATTCAAAATCATGGCAGAAAGAACATGAAGAAGTGGTGAAATTGGGCGGATTACATGTTGTTGGGACAGAACGTCATGAATCAAGACGAATTGACAACCAACTTCGGGGCCGGGCTGGCCGCCAAGGCGACCCTGGTTCTTCAAGATTTTTTGTTTCTTTGGAAGATGATGTCATGAGGCTTTTTGGCGGAGAACGAATCGCTCAATTGATGGGAATGTTAAAAATTCCCGAAGACCAGCCGATTGAACACGCTTTGGTTTCCAAAGCCATCCAACAAGCCCAAGTCAAAGTTGAAGGTTTTAATTTTGATATGCGAAAAGGAGTGGTGGAATATGATGATGTGATGAATAAACAAAGAGAGATTATTTATGGCAAAAGGCAAAAGATTTTGGAAGCGACAGGGGAAGATAATCTGGAATTAAAAAAAGAAATTCAGGAAAAGATGACCGATGGCATCAATAATTTGGTGGCGATGTATGCACCAGAGGGCTTTGAGAAAATTGAGGTTGACCAAATTATGAATGGTTTTTGTGAAATTTTGCCTGTTGATCCCAGTTCACAAAATGCCTTGAAAAATCAAATTACTCAACTAAAATCAGCCAATCAAATTACCGATTTTTTGACGAAAATCTTGATGGAAGCTTATGATTCGCGGGAAAAACAAGTCGGCCAGGGAGTAATGAGGGAAATTGAAAAATTTGTTTGGCTGCAAAGTATTGACCGATTATGGATTGATCATCTGGATGCGATGGATGATTTGAGAGAAGGAGTTGGCTTGCGCGGTTACGGCCAACAGGATCCCCTGGTGGAATATAAAAAAGAAGCCTTTGCTTCTTTTGAAAAATTAATAAGGATGATTGAAGAGGAAGTTATCAGAAGGGTTTTCCGGGTTCAGGTAGCCCAACCTCCGCCCACAATGCCTCAAAAAATTCAGACAAATATTGATACCAAAGATGAAATGGGATTAAAAACATCGTCTTCTGGGACCCCACCGGCCGGAATGAAAAAGAGTAAACTTGGCAGAAATGACCCCTGCTGGTGTGGTAGTGGGAAAAAATGGAAAAAATGCCACTATCCACAACTTGGCTAGTTTAAAAATGTTTACCCTGAGCGTTTACACTGAATGAAACGAAGTGAACTCGAAGGGTTGTTATCCGAAGTATGGGTGAAATCTAATTAAAATGAAGATTAATTTTGTTATTAATAAAGATTATGATGCCGAAGTATTTTTTTCTCTTTTGCAAAGTAAGCATTGGGAAAGTCGAATACTTGGTTCGGGCATTAATTTTCAATTAGCATCAAAAATCCATAATACCAAAGCAAAAAAAGCAGTAAAGTCTCTAAAGAAAGAATTTCAGAAGATAGTTAATCTTACCTATGATAAATGTTTGCCTTATATTGAAAAATCAAAAGAATCGTATCAAAAGTCTTGGGATGAAATCATGGATGATTTTTCAGATACGGTTGAGGAATTAACGAAACCCTGGTTTTATAAGGAATATGTTTGTATAGTGACTCATTTTTGCAGAGGCGTTAGTAATTGGAATGGAAATGTTATTGGAAGGACTTGGAAAGAAAATCCATTTACTCAAAGAAGGATTACAGCCCACGAGATCATATTAGCTCATTATTTTTCGATTATTAGAAAATATTATCCTAATTCTGGTTTAACTGATAAACAAGTTTGGGCATTAGCGGAAATTGCCGCTTGGGCACTAACCGGTCTAGAATCACGGTTAATGAAGTTTTGGCCATGGGATACCAAGGGTTATTACACCGACCACAACTATTCAGAATTAGTTAATTTGCAGTTAAGGCTAAAAACGCCATTTTTAAAGAAAAAAAATTTTGATGAATACATTAAGATTGGAATAGGGCAAGTTAAGAAAATTAATTTTGAGAGTTGAAAATTTGTGCGGTTCCCTATTTGACCAACAGTTCAAGAAATGTTGTTACCCCCAATATGGGTAATTAAAAAAATGTTTATCCTGAGTACTTCGATTATACTCAGTATAAACTTGTCGAAGGGTTATTATCCAAAATATGAATAAAATGATAGTTGATTAAACTTCTAAACTCTTCTAAAATCTTCTTGTATTATCTAATAATATCCAATATTATCTAATATTATCCAATATCTTCTAAAATGTTGAAGTATAAATTTAAAGAGACCAAAAAGATAAAAAGATTGCTGATTGAGCTTGAAGCTTTAAAGATGCTTTTTGCTCAGTTTAAAATTCTGCCCCAGATTGAAGAAAATTTACGTCGGGAATCGCTTTTAAAAAGTGCCCTTTTTTCGGCCAGAGTTGAAGGTAATCCCTTAGACTTGGAAAAAATAAGATTTATTAGCGAGACAGAAAAAACTAATGACCTTAAAAAATTAGAGGTTTTTAATCTCTTAAGGGCTTATCGCCACATTCGCAGTCCCAAAGCTCCTAAAAAATTAAATTTGCTTTTCATTAAAAAAATACATCAGATAGCGATGAAAAATATTTCTGCTGAAGCGGGTAAATGGCGAACCGAACCTTGGGCGATTTTTAACCAGGGGGGCGTGGCGATTTACCTTGCCCCAACCCCTTTTCGATTGCCAAAGTTAATGAAAGAATTTGTTCAAATGAGCAGGAATCTAAAAGAAGAAATCCCGATAAAAGCCGCCATCTTACAGTTTCTTTTTGAGAAAATTCACCCCTTTGCTGACGGTAATGGACGGGTCGGGAGATTGATTTCCGCTTATCTTATGAACAGCGATGGATATGGTTTTAGAGGTTTGGTTTCGATGGAAGAAATGATTGACAAAAACAGGGAAAATTATTATCAAGCCTTGGAACCATCAATTGAAACAACTTTATTTGTCGAATTTTTCCTGGAATCATTAGTTGAACAAGCAAAATCACTTCTGGATAAATTAAGCGAAAAAAAGGAAGAATTACCAGAGGATTTTCTTTTACCCCGCCGCCGTGAGATTTTGGAAATAATTAAAGACCACCCCTATTGTTCTTTTGATTTTATTTCCCGGAGGTTTTTATCGATAAACCAAAAAACTTTACATTATGATTTAAAACAACTTCAAGAAAAAGGATTTATCATTAAAGCAGGTAAAACAAGGGGTGTAAAATATAGAGTAAGAGAATAAGAAGGGTTGTTATCTTAAATATGGATAATTTAAGCCTAAAATTTGGCAAAAACTTCTTCTCATGGTAAAATTCCCATGTCAATAATGGAAACTGCCCCCTGAAATTCTTGAAAGAATACGATGATAAATAATAGAGAATTGCTAAACGATTCTGTTTTTCAAAGAGAACTTGCGGAGAATGCTGAAAGCCTGTTTAACATAGATAAACTTCTTAGAGAGCCAGTTGTAGTTTTAGATAGAGGCCCAGATGAATTCTGGACAACTATTAGTAATTCTTTTAAACGTGACTTAGTTTTAGAAAAGGTTTTTAATGGCGACATAATTCCGGTTAATGCAGATGCTTTGGGAGATATAGCTCAAGTCCATTCTGCACTTCATATCTATCTGGCGGAATCGGAGAGAGGAATTCCTACCATACCCACAATTGTTAACATCATTGGTCGCCCCACCCCGGTTGGTAGATATCAACTTCCCAAAGAAACCCCGGGTGTTTATGTTAAAAAAACCAGTTATAAAGATGGAAGAATGACTTCTCACCGAGGCGAAGGGATATCAATTGTCCGTGTAGCCCCAAGTAATTTAGAAACACATTTACCCAAAAATAGGTGGGAGTTTCTTCAACCTTTTGTTGTGCCACCTGACGAATTTGTAAGGGACATCCGTGCTTATTTAGTAGGTGGGGTTCCAATCGCTGGGGTAATTCGACGCGCGAGAAAACCGCTTTTGCCTGAAAATCTAACTGGAGAAGTTCTTCCTACCCAAGAGCAATACCCTTCGGCTCAATATCCTGGCCCTAATGAGCGTTTGGATGGAGATCTAAAAGATAAAGTTTATAGTCGGGCCGTTCAAATCGTGAGCTTGCTCGATGAAAAAGTGCGAGCCAGAGCACGTCCGTTTTCGCCTTATATAACTTTTGGTTTCGGATCGATAGATTTTTTGCTCGATGCAAACAGGACTCCTTTACCGGTAGATTTTGATGTTAATCCTTCAGTCACAAAGTTTGAAGATATCGATCAAGTAGTAGCCAAGGCACTAGCTAGTTTTTTACAGGAATTATCTGATTTAGATGGAAAAGGAAGAAAAATTCTATTGATAGGCTATCCCAACGATGAATTTATAGAAAAGGTTTTGATAAATTTAAGGGATAAATTACCTGATAAAAAATTGGTTTTTCAAGAGAGTATAGTATCACAGGCCATGAAACAGCGGTTAGTGTCACAAGAAAGAAGTTCACTAAAAACTGGCCGTAATGATCCGTGTCCTTGTGGTTCAGGTAAGAAATACAAAAAATGCTGCCATCCATCCTAAGTATGGATAAATAAAAAATGTTTACCCTGAGAGTTTACACTGAATGAAACGAAGTGAAGTCGAAGGGTTGTTATCCAAAAAATGGATAAAACAAGATGAGTGAGAAAATTGTCTATTTTGCAGGAGCAATTCGCGGTGATCGATTATTAGCCCCTATAATTAAGGAGATTGTTAAGTTTATTAAAGACCTTGGCTTTGTCGTTTTAACCGAGCATGTGGGAACCGATGACCCAATTGGTTCATTTGCCCAAAAGATTGGGAAAAAGAAAAGTGAATTATCAGTAGAAGATATAGAAAAACAGGATATTAAATGGCTTGGACAAGCAAATTATGTTATTGCCGAGATTTCTGGGGCAAGTACTGGCACCGGTCGAGAGATCGAATATGCAAGAACGAAGGAAAAATTTGGCAAGACTCCAGCAAAAATTCTTTGTTTATACCGCCAAGATAGGGAATTTTATGCTTCGCCCATGATTCGTGGGATGACCCCTAATCGATACCCAAATGTTTTTATAAGAAAATACAGAAATATTAAAGAAGCAGAATCAATTATTAAAAGATTCTTAGAGGACTAGTTTGAAAATTATGGAATTTACAGAGATTATTAAGAAATTAAAATCTTTGTCTAATCCGAAAAATGTGGCGGGGATGGCGAGATTTGGGATTAATTCGCAAAAAACTTTGGGGGTCAATGTGCCAGTTTTACGCCAAATGGCCAAAGAAATTGGCAAAAATCACCAATTGGCTTTACAACTTTGGGATTCAGGTTATCACGAAGCCAGAATTTTGGCCGGTTTTATTGATGAAACTGAAAAGGTGACCGAGAAACAAATGGAAAAATGGGCCAAAGATTTTGATTCTTGGGATATTTGCGACCAGACTTGTAGTAGTTTATTTGATAAAACCGATTTTGTTTGGCAGAAAATTGAGGGATTAACTAAAAGAAAAGAAGAATTTGTCAAAAGAACCGGTTTTACTCTGATGGCTTGTTTGGCTGTTCATGATAAAAAAGCCCAAGACAAAGATTTTATAAAATTGCTTCTAATGATTAAAAGAGAAGCGACTGATGAGCGTAATTTTGTCAAAAAAGCTGTTAATTGGGCCTTGCGGCAGATTGGCAAAAGGAATAAAAATTTAAATAAAGAAGCGATTAAAATGGCTCAAGAAATTTTGAAAATAGACAATAAGACGGCCAAATGGATTGCTGGTGATGCACTTCGGGAATTAACTAGTGAGAATGTTAGAGAGAGATTGAATTGATTATTTTTGATTGTGGTAAGTATTGAATTTTTTTTCGATGGAATTGAAGACAGGTTCTATTTCATCAGTTTCAAAGTTGTCAAGAAGTTCATCGCTTTTAACATCGGCAACATATATAGAGTATGTGTTTTCCGCAGGGTAAATTTCTTCTTTATAATTTTTATTATAAATTAGTTTTTCCTGGCTAACAAGTTTTTCAACTTCAAATTTTATTTCTTTTCCACCAATTTTAATAACAGTATTGAATTGGATTTTTTGATTAAGAATAAGGACCGATTTTATATTTTCTGGAATTTCTGAAATTCGTTTTTCTTGGCCTTCTGCTATTCTTAGGAATAATCCTTTTTCAACATCTGAATATTCTGGATTTGAAATAATCTCGTTTTTATCCCAATCATTCTTTTTAAGATCAAACTGGAATAAATGATCTTCTCCTTTGTGCCATTCTTCAGGAGGTTGATTTTCAAGCAAAAAGAGTAAAGCCTTAAAGCTTTCGTCCGGTGGTGCATAAGATGCTTCAATTTCTTTGGCCATATGATTAGATTTAAGGGGCAGGCTTTCTTAAAGAGTGAGAGAATTATATAATAAGAATCAGATTAAAATAAAGAACGAGTTTTTAGTATGGGGAAAGATAGATTAAAAAGAATCTTAATTATTTTGTTGGTGGCGGCTTTGGTGGCCGGTGGGGTTAAAATTTTTGCTGATTGGCAAAAAAAGCAAAAAGACAAAGGCCAGATACTTTCTTTATCCACCCAACAAATTGGGGAGAAGATTAGTGACTTTGGCGAAAAAATCTTAGGTAAAGCGGTTGAAGTTTTACCTGGTGGAGGTGCTTTAAAAGAAAAGCTTGAAAATGGAAGTAGTCCGACACCTTCATCAAACCAAAACAATTCCCAAACATCTACCGAAAACGAAAAAGTCATCAAAGTCGAAACCAAAACCCAAGAGATTATTGAAATTATCAAAGAGTTGCCCGCTGAACAACTTGAAGCTATCAAAAAACAAATCTTTAAAGATTTTTGTCAAAAAATTTTGGAGGAAAAATAAGAACCTCCCCGACTTACGTCGGGAAGAACCTTGTTTCTAACGAAATAAAGATGGAAGAACTTAAAAAGAGAATCGAGTTAATCAAACAAAAACTTAATCTGGAAGAAATTCAGCGTCAGATAAGAGAAATTGAGACGCAATCGGTTGACCCTGATTTTTGGCGTGATCACCAAAAAGCCAGTGAAAAAATGAAAAAATTAGGAGAGCTTCAAAAAGAAATTCAAGAGATGGAAGAGCTGGAAAAGCTTTTTCATGAGAACAAACTGGCGGAACTTGAGAAAAAAATCGCCAAATTGGAGTTAAAAACTTTTCTTTTTGGCCAATATGATTCTTCGCCGGCGATTTTAGCCATTCATGCCGGTCAGGGAGGGACAGAAGCGATGGATTGGGCGGAAATGCTTAAAAGGATGTATCTTAAATATTTTGAAAAGAAAAACTGGCCTTATGAAATTATTGATGAAACCTCGGGTGATGAAGCCGGTATTAAAAGTGTCACCATGACCGTCAATGCTCCTTACGCTTATGGTTATTTAAAATTGGAAGCCGGAACTCATCGCTTGGTTCGCCAGTCACCCTTTAATGCCGATCATTTACGCCAAACTTCATTTGCTTTGGTGGAAGTTTTGCCCCAAATTGAAGAAACGCCGGAAATTGAAATTAATCAGGATGATTTGGAATGGCAATTTTTTCGAGCTTCTTCCCATGGTGGACAAAATGTTCAGAAAGTTTCCACGGCTGTGCGCTTGATTCATAAACCAACGGGAATTGCCGTCACTTGCCAGAGTGAAAGATATCAGGAGCAAAACCGCAAAATTGCTTTAGATTTGTTAAGAGCCAAATTGTGGGGCCTTCGTCAGGCTCAGGCTGAACAAGAAGAAAAAAAATTAAAAGGGGGTAGAACAAAAGGCAGTTGGGGGACACAAATCCGTTCTTATGTGTTGCATCCTTATAAAATGGTTAAAGACCTAAGGACTGGTTATGAAAGCGGCAATCCCGATTCGGTTTTGGATGGCAACCTTGACGAATTTGTGGAAGCGGAGTTAAAAAGTATGATATGATAAATTAACAGTTAGAAGGAGGTGAATATAAGCAAAGCTTGTTTTCAATTAAGCAAAGCTTGTTTTCAATTAAGCAAAGCTTATTTTAAATGGAAGAGCCAAATTTAGTCCAACAATTTCCAACAAGCCCCAAGAAGTTAAATTTAAAAGAGATTTTGATTCCAATGGGTGTTATTTTAGCTATTATTGTGGCCGGTGGTGTGACCGGTTATTTTCTGTCGAATCGTGGACAAGGTTCAGCGATGGTTCCTACCCAGTCAAAACAATTAATTGGCGGAGCGGAAATGGTCCAGAGTTCAAAAGAAGTCGGGATTAAAGACGAAAAAGCTTTTAAAGATACTTCTCAAGGGAAAATTGTGGTTAATGATAATAAAGATGTGCCGGAAGGGAGTCATAAATTAATTCGTCCTGGTGGTCCAAGCCAGACAGCTTATTTAACCAGCTCGGTTTTGGATTTGAATCAATTTTTAGGCAAGTGTGTTCAAGTTTGGGGTGAAACTTTTGCCGGGCAAAAAGCCGGTTGGTTGATGGACGTGGGGCGGGTAAGAATTCTTGATTCTTGTCCCGAAGGATTGTGATTAATGGTTAAATTTGAAAATGTCACCAAGAAGTTTGGCGAGGTGACTGCCCTTAACGGGGTGAGTTTTGTCATTGAACCAGGTGAATTTGTCTTTGTCATTGGTCCATCAGGCGCGGGGAAAAGTACCTTAGTTAGATTGATTCTGAAAGAATGTTTACCAACGGAGGGAACGATTAAGGTTAAAAATTTTAATCTTCAAGAACTTTCCAAAAAGAAAATTCCCGAATATCGTCGTCAAATTGGCGTGGTTTTCCAGGACTTTAAACTCCTTTCCGACCAAACAGTTTTTGAAAATGTCGCCTTGGCCTTGAGGGTTTTGAATGAGGCAGAGGAAAAAATTGAACAAAAGGTACTTAATATTTTAGATTTGGTGGGCTTAAAAGGAAAAAATGATTTTTTTCCTTCTCAACTTTCCGGTGGAGAATTACAAAGAGTTTGTTTGGCTCGGGCAATTGTGGGTGAACCGGAAATTATTATTGCCGACGAGCCCACGGGTAATTTAGACCTGGGGATTGCTCGTCAGATTGTTGACCTTTTGAAAAAAATTAATGAGGCTGGTAAAACGATAATTATGGCCACTCATAATTTTGAGATTGTGAATACTTTAGGCCAAAGAGTCATTGAACTGGATGAGGGTAAATTAGTTTCTGACCAAAAGAAAGGAAAATATCACTTAAAATGAAGCAACATTGGCGAACCTGCTGGACACACATGCGCCGCTCACCTTATCAGGCTTTGGCGGCGACATTGATTATGTTTTTGACTTTCTTTTTGGCCACCGTTTTTGTTTTAACCGCCGGCGGTTTTCAGGTGGTTTTAAGATATTTTGAAACCAGACCACAAGTAACAGCCTTTTTAAAGGATGAAACGACTTTGGAACAGGTGGATACGATCAAGGCCAGATTGGCTCAAACCGGCAAGGTGAAAGAAGTAAAATATATTTCCAAAGAAGAGGCCTTAGTCATTTATCGGGAGCAAAATAAAAATGACCCTTTGCTTTTGGAGATGGTGACAGCCAATATTTTACCGGCTTCTTTGGAAGTGGCCACTAAGGATATTGCCTTTCTACCGGAAGTGGCCCAAATCTTAAAAAGTGAACCGGGAGTGGAAGAAGTTGTTTTTCAAGAAGATGTCGTTCGTGCCCTTCATAATTGGACAAGTACTCTCCGTAAGATTGGCATTGGTTTGATTGGGGCTTTGGGTTTGGTTTCATTGCTGATTATTTTGGTCATTATAGGGATGAAAATTACCCTCAGAAAGGAAGAAATTGAAATTTTACAACTCATTGGGGCTTCACCTTGGTATATTCGGGCACCTTTTGTTTTTGAAGGGATGTTTTATGGTATCGTAGGGGCGATTACGGCTTGGGGCATTAGTTATCTTTTACTTTTGTATGCGACGCCTTTCATCGTCAAATTTTTGTCAGGGATTCCAATTTTGCCAGTGCCTATTCTTTTTATGCTTTCTTTGTTAGGTATTGAAATTCTGTCGGGTATCGTTATTGGTTCACTGGGCAGCTTGCTGGCCGTGAGACGATACCTCAAGTAGAATGAAAAAAAATCTTCTTTGGCGATTCACGTCGGTTTTTCTTGTTTTAATTATTTCTATTTTTTTAGCTCAAAAAGTTTTTGCCATAACTGAATCTGAATGTAATAATAGTTGGAAGGAACATTCTGATGAGTGTATTGTTTTGTGGGAAGGATTACGTGATCAGGAGACTAAAAAAGTAATTTCATACAAAACAGAATTAGTGAGGATAGATACAAGTATTGCCATTACGACAGCTAGGATTTTTGCGACGATTAAAGAGATTGAAAATTTAGAAAAGGAAATTACCTCCTTAACTTCTAAAATTGGCCGTCTTGATATTTCTTTAGACCAGCTTTCGGAGATTTTAGCTAAAAGAATTGCGGAAACTTATAAAAAAGGCAAGGTTGATTTTGTTAGTTTGTTTTTATCTTCCAAAAATTTCTCTGATTTTGTTAGTCGCTATAAATATTTGAGAGTGGTTCAACTTCATGATAGAAGTTTAATGGTGCAAATGGAGACGGCTCGGACTAATTTTGAAGACCAAAAAACCCTTAAAGAGCAAAAACAAGAAGAATTGGATGCTGCTAAAAAGAAAAATGAGTTACTAAAAGTAGTTTTAGCTCAGCAAAAGAAAGAAAAAGAGTCTTTATTAAAAGAAGGAGAAAAAAGAATAAAAGAGATTCAGCAACTAATTAATCAAGCAGTTGCTGAACAAATGGCTATTAAAGGTATTTTAGCTGGACAGGGTAGTTGTTCAGAAGTTGCCGATATTTCCGAAAACCAAAGAATTGCTTCACTTATTCAAGGTTCATCTTGCAACTCAAGCGGAACCCATCTTCACTTTATGGTTATTCAGGATAATAATACTCAAAATCCCTTTAATTATCTAAAGAGTGGAATTGATTATAAAAATTGTTCTGGTTCTGGTTGTGATGGTAGTGATGGTGATCCTTTCAACCCCAGTGGTAGCTGGAATTGGCCAATTGATGGGCCGATTACTTTAAATCAAGGCTATGGTAAGACTTGGGCGGTTGATCATACTTGGGTTGGTCGTGTCTATCAGTTTCATAATGGAATAGATATTATTGGCTCCACTTTAGAAGTTAAAGCAGTTAAATCTGGAAAATTATCCCGATGTGTTTTTGTCGGAAATTCTGGTTGTACACTTCAATATGTTAAGGTTCATCATAATGAAGGAAATTTAGATACCTATTATCTTCATGTTAATTATTGACAAAGGGATTTATAATAATAAGCAAGGAATTTTTATGATTTTTTTAGAAGGATGGTCTGAATAATTAAATAAGTTTTTAATATAAATAGTCTTTTTTCGCGCAAGCCGGATTCAAATCCGGTTTTTTTGTTCCATTGATTTAAATCATTAAAACAAGATGACTGCCTTAAGAAAACTTTTATTGTCTTTCCTTATTATTTCAGTGGTTTTTTTGTTCTCAGTAAAAGATGCTTTTGCTGTCTCAATAACGATTAATAACTATCCTTCACAGATTTCCACTGACCCATTTGACGTTGAAGTTTATATCAGTGGCTATACAGGTAAAAATTATTTAAGAATAGATCTTTATAAAGAAGGGACAACAAATTATTTTGGGGAAACATTTAATGGGACTAATTGGTACGGGGATTCAGATGGAACACAATATTTTCCAATAGAAGGTATAAATTCCACTCGTTTCCAGGGGAAAATAGGTAATCCTAGTTTAACTAAATATTCTGGTCCGGGAAACTTTAAACTTAGAATTCGAAGGTATACAAGCTCTGGTAATCAGGCTTCTGGTGATCAACAAAACCCGGTTGAAGTTCAAATAAATGTTTCTCTTGAAACACCAACACTTACCCCTTCACTAGTACCGACTTCGACTCCAAGTTCCGCCCCAACATCAACGCCAAGCCCTAAGCCACCCACACCAACCCCAAAGCCAACCGCTACTTATAAAATTAATGAAGTCAAAGATAAAGATGGAGAAGTTTTAAGTAGTGTAAAAGTTTATGTGGATGGGGTTTATGTTCATCATTATACTCCGGAGGTTTTAACTTTTTGTGACGGATGTCAATGTGATACTTATGTGAATTGTAGCTTTGGTCAACATGCCATCAAATTAGAAAAAACCGGCTATGAAGATTGGAGCAAAGAAACAACCATCGATCCTAACACTTCTGATGAGGTTAGTCCGGTGATGATTTTTTCCGAACCAAATCCGACCTCGACACCAACAGTTCTGATTAAACCGACTCCAACCCCAACTCAAAAAATATCACCAACCTCCACCCCAAAAAAATCTAATCAGATAGCAACTGACTCTGGTGAAGTTTTGGGTGAGGAGGTGGCCAGTTTTTCGGCCTTTTATCCTTATGAAGCCACTAGTGAGTCAGAGAAAAACGAAGCCACTCCATCAGTTAAAAATAAAATCATCCCCAAAATTTTTCTGGTGAGTGGCTTGTTACTTCTTTTCGCTAGTGCCTGTTGGCTGTGGTATACTTTTAAGTATACAAGCTGATAAGCGCAGTATAATTTTTAAATGAGTAAGTTTAAATTAATCTTTAGTCTCTGGCTACCGGTGGTTCTTTGGTGTCTTCTCATTTTTTACTTCTCATCAATTCCCAATCTTAAAACTTCTCAAAATCCTTTTTGGGATGAGATTTTCAGAAGTTTTGCCCACTTTTTGATGTATGGAGTTCTTTTTGTCTTATTTTTTCGAGCCCTCAATTTTAGGGTTAAAAAGCAAGAGTTTTGGGTACCCCTGATTTTAGCTTGGCTTTATGGTTTGTCGGATGAAGCTCATCAATTATTTGTTCCCACCCGTTCCTTCCAGGTCAAAGATTTGTTGGTTGATTTTTCGGGGGTTATTTTAGGAGGATTAATTGTATGGAAGTTATTACCAAAAGCCCCACCCAAACTCAAAAATTGGGCGAAAAAATTGGGTGTAATCTAATCTCTCAAAAAATTAAGTCAAAAATTTTTTGTCTGTATGGTGATTTAGGGAGCGGCAAAACGACTTTTATTCAAGGATTAGCCAAAGGTTTGGGGATTAAAAAAAGAGTTATTTCACCAACCTTTGTTTTTATGAAACAATACGGTTCACATTTCTACCATGTTGATTTGTATCGGATTAATAAGGTAGGGGAAGCCAAAGGTTTAGGCTTAGAGGAGATCTTTAATGAACCCAAAGCGATTATTGCTATTGAATGGGCCGAAAAAATAAAAAAGATTTTGCCTAAAAAAAAAGAGGATATTTATTTTGATTATGTTTCAGAAAACCAACGAAAAATAACCTTTAAAAAATGAAACTTTATTTCAAGACTATAATATAGTATGAGCAAAGCGAATACAAAGCGAAACAAAGAAACAAAGATTCTTTATTTTGATACTACTGACAGAGAAAAAATTATTATTGGTTTAGACCATGAACACTGGGAATTTATCGGTAAGAACCAAAAGCCGCAAGATTTGGTCGGTTTAATTGAAGAAACCTTAAAAAAAGAAAAAATTTCTCTGGATGATATCAAAGAAATTGAAGTCAATCTTGGCCCAGGTTCTTTTACTGGGCTGAAAGTCGGTGTCGCAGTGGCTAATGCCTTAGGGTTTACTCTTGACATTCCGGTTAATGGTAAGCGACAATTAGTTTTACCTAAATATAAGAACCTGTCGCCCGTGGCGACAGAACCTTGTTTTCGAAGACTCAAATGAATAATAAAAATGAATAATAAAAAGGTCTTAGTTACTGGCGGTGCTGGATATATTGGAAGCTTTACAGTTAGGGCTTTAAAAAGTTCTGGATTTGAACCAGTGGTTTTTGATAGTTTAGAGACTGGTCATCGCGAAGCCATTAAGGGTATTAAAATTTATCAGGGCAATCTCCAAAAAGATATTGAACTTCTGAATAAGGTTTTTAAAGAAGAAAAACCAGACGCAGTTGTTCATTTTGCGGCTTATATTGAGGTTGGAGAGTCTGTAGAAAATCCCCAAAAATACTTTTTCAATAACATCTTTGGAACCTTAAATCTTTTAAGGGCAATGATTGATGACCAAGTTTTGAAAATAGTTTTTTCCTCCACCGCAGCTGTTTACGGCGAGCCGAGTAAGGTTCCCATTGATGAAGATGATCCGAAATTTCCGACCAATCCTTATGGAGAATCAAAATTAATGATTGAAAAAATTTTAAACTGGTATGATAGGGCTTATGGTTTGAATTCTGTCGCCCTTCGCTATTTTAATGCTGCCGGAGCTGCTCTAGATGGTAGTATTGGTCAGGACTACCCAAAACCAACTCATTTAATTACCCGGGCTTGTGAAGCTGCCCTGGGTAAAAGGGAAGATTTTAAAATTTACGGCGATGATTATGATACTCCTGATAAGACTTGTATTAGAGATTATATTCATGTTTTGGATTTAGCCGAAGGACATGTGGCGGCTTTAAAATTTTTAGAAAAAGGTAAAAAAGGATACCACTATTATAATGTAGGGACTGGAAATGGGTATTCAGTTTTAGAAGTGGTGAAAATGGTAAAGCAGGTTTCTGGTGTTAACTTTAGTTCTCCAATTGGCCCCCGTCGAGAGGGAGATCCAGCTCGCTTAGTCGCTAAAGCAGAAAAAATTAAAAAAGAATTAAACTGGCAACTAAAATATTCTGATTTGGAAACGATTGTTAAAAGTGCTTGGAAGTGGCATAAAGCCCATCCTCGAGGATTTGCCACTGTGTAAACAGTTGCCACTTGACAGACTCTTTTAATTTTCTTTAAGCTTATTTTAAGGATAAGTTAAGGATAAGCCGGATAATCCGGCTTTTTTTGTGTCAAATTTTTGGGAGGTTTTCTGGTGGTGCAGAGACTTTTAAAAGTAAGTTATATCCGGCTTGCCCAAGTTTCTGCGCCACCTCAAACTTCTTTTATATAAACGTTCAAGAATACCCTGCAATTTATTGCGGGGATGAATTGAACGAGAATAAACATTCTTCCTTCGGGATGAAACAACACATTTCAATGTGGTGAGAATGTTATCTCCAAAAAATCATTTTATGATAAAATTAGTTCATGGAAAAAATCTTAAAAATTGTCGGCCTGGTTTTGATTTTTGGTGGTTTGTTGTTGGTGGGTTTAATTTATTCGTCGGTTATTAGGGAAGAAGCTAATTATAGACTGACTACGTTTAAATCTTCCTTTCAAAAGAATAAAGAAATCATTCCTCTTAATAAAGAATTCGGACTGGTGATTCCGAAAATTGATGTTAATGTTAAAGTTTTTCCTAATGTTGATGCGACTAAACTCCAAGAGTATTTACCGCTTTTGGCCCAAGGTGTGGCTCACGCCAAGGGGAGTTTACTCCCTGGGCAGGAAGGCAATGTTTTCATTTTTGCCCATTCAACCGATACGCCTTTAAATGCCAGCCGCTACAATGCAGTTTTTTATTTAATCAATAAGTTGGAGAAAGACGATGAAATTTTTGTTTATTACCAACAGCAAAAATATATTTATAAAGTGGTGGAGAAAAAAATTGTGGCACCAGAGAAATTGACTAATTACTTAAAGATTTTGAAAGGGGAGACTTTAACTTTACAAACCTGTTATCCACCAGGAACAACTTTAAAAAGACTTATCGTAACTGCCCGGTTGGTTGAATCTTGATTTTTTAATGTTTAAGTGATAGAGTTCTCCTTAAGAAAAATGAAAAAACTAGGATTAGGAATTTTAATCGGAATTCTTGCTTTAACCTTTTCAGGGGTCCTTATGATGGTAAGGGCAATAACGCCTCAGGAAAAAGGTAAAGCCAACGCTCCGGATTTAGAAAAGATAGAATTTATTCATTATAAGAAAAATTTTGCCAAACCAGTCGGTAGGGCACCTAAAACATCTTCTTGTTATAAGTTTTTCCCAGCTAAAGTTAAATGGCAAGTCCCACCCCCAGTAGAATACGTAATAAACCCTACAAATTCTTCCGCTCTTCCGGAAAACTTTATTTGTGAGGCTACAACTACTTCGGCTGAAACTTGGGATAAAGAAGCGACAAACAGAAATCTTTTTCAAGACTATAATACCTGTCCAATTAACACAGAGGTAATCTATGGAGATCCAGACGGCAAAAATGCTATTGTTTTTGGAAATTATCCTGACCCGAATGTAATCGCCGTGACCACCGTTTGGTACAATCCAGCCATTAAAACGATTGCCGAATTCGATGTGAAGTTTAATACCGGTTCTAATTGGACTTGGGGAGATTGTTGGGGGAAGGAAAAAACCTGCTACAACAATAAGGTAATGGATTTGCAAAATATTGCGATTCATGAATTAGGGCACGGAGTTGGTTTGTCTGACGTCTATGAAATGGGTTGTTCAGATGTCACGATGTTTGGTTATTCTGGTTATGGTGAGACCAACAAAAGAACATTAGAAAAACCAGACATTACTGGTCTTCAGACTCTCTACCCAAATTTTTAAGTTTCTAAATTGCTGATAGTAAAAGAATTAGATTGATTTTTAAAGTTATAGTTGACTTTCAAACAAAAACTTGACAAGGTATGTTATAGGGTAGTATAATCTTGGCACCTGCCTAGATTACTATTGTTATTTTTATGACAGGTCTTTTTAGTTTAACGACCAAACAACAGAAAAAACTGCATAAGTTTTTTTCTGCCGTGGCGATTTTTTCCCTCTTTCTACAAATCGGAAGTGGGATTTTTTACTTTAAGCCGGTTTTGGCTGATGAAAAATTAAAGTCGGAAATTACTTTTGACCAAAACAAAAACTCCTTTAGTCTTTCGGTTAATACTACTAAGGAAGTTGATTATTTATTAGCTTATCGGACCGATAAACAAACAGAAGCTATTCAAGGAAAGAGTGAAAATGAGACAGGTAGCACTTTTTCTAAAGAGATTTATGCCGGAACATGTTCAGAGAATGAAACTTGTGTTCCCCACCAAGTTTTGCGAGGCATTTTAAAAATTGAGGTTAGAAGCGAAACTTGGCTAAACAGTAAAAAATTTACCATTGACAATGGTAGCTTAAATTTAATTGAAGAAAGCGTTGCTTCCAGTCTTGATTTAAATGATGCAGAAAAAAGCTGGTTGGAAAATCCAAGCCAGTCTGAGTCAAGCCCCACGACAACTCCAACACAGACACAGACATCGACTATAACTCCAACTTCAACACCAACGTTGACACCAACTCCAATAATAGTTGTTGGGGAACCAACAGGAAAAGGTCAAATCAATGCCGTAATTTTGAAAAACACTGAAGCTGATTCAATTCCGCTTGATTTAACTTCAGCAGACATTGAACAAAGTGCCAGTTTAGTTACCGATAAGACTGATTACGCGCCAACTGATACGGCTTTAATTTCTGGCAGCGGCTTTAATCCCAACGAAACTTATACCTTAATTATTAGTTCCACCGACGAACCTCCAGTTAATTTCGAAGCCCAAGTGACCGCCGACGAAAACGGAACTTTTGTTTACGCCTACCAACTCGACGGCAATTACCGGCCAAATTACAAAGTCATCATTACCACCAAAGGCGGAAAAGTCATCGCTCAAACAACATTTACCGATTCTATAACGGTAACTCCTGCTAGTGGTGGGACCAACATAGCCTCCGAAAAAGCCCAAAATGGATCTACCCCTGCGTATACCACAATCGGAAATATAGTGATCACTTCACAAAATAATAACGATTTTGCAAAAAACCAATCAAATAAAACATTAATTTTAACTATACCGAGCGGATGGGTTTTTAATGCTGGGGTCGGAACAGGTTCTGTGAGCGGTTCTCATATAACATTCACGAGCATGAGCGTTACGACAACTACTATTACAGTTACTTTTTCTCGGGATAATTCAAATTCAAGCAACGCGGCGGTTACGATAAGTGGCATTCAGGTACAAGCTTTAGATAAAAACAACGTTCTAGGTTTGGGAAATATTTTAAGAACTTCTGGGAACCCTGGCACAGGTACCATAGCAGGTATTACGAACGACTCAACAAATTTTGGATCCCTTTCTCAGGCTTCCAGTTCGATTCCAGTCTTTGACTGTGCGACAGATGCCCAAGGGGCCAATGATGAGCCAGGACAAAAAGATTTAACTAAAATGTGTGTAGACGATAGCGGTCTACCAAACAGTCTTTCAGTAAATTGGAATTGGGATAAGACAGGTTTTACAGGTGCAAATACAGGTGATGCTTGTAGTCTTTTTGACACCAATGGGGATGGTTTAGCTAACTATTCGTTGTGTGTGGGTGTTACTAACACGCCAGCCACATTTAGCTATCAAGCTCTTTATTCTTGTGGTAATGGAAGTGCTAGTAAATGTACTGCTACAGTGACACCCATAACGCCTGGGTTGGGAACAAATTGTTCATCTTCAATTGAAAACACAGACCCTTTTAGCGCTGGAGAAGATTATCCTAACGATACGGTAGCTAGTTGCGATATCGATTTAGGTGATGTTGGTGGAGTTTCGTCAGCAATCCTTATTGATGTTTGTTCATATCCCTCAGGCCAACCAAATTCTGATCCTTCAGACTGTATCTTTTTTGAAACAAAGACTGGGCGACTTGAAGTTGTTAAGGATCTTATCCCAAACACCGATGTCGGGTTATTTAATTTGCAAATTAACAGCGTTACCGAAGCAGCAAATGTTGGCGATGGGGGTACAACAGGGGAAAAAATACTAACAACAGGTAGTAATGGTACGGTTTATACGGTAGGTGAGACAGCAGGGACAGGCACAGATCTTTCTAATTATACTTCTTCGATAGATTGTAAAGATCTAAATGGGACGGGGACAACGGTAGCGTCAAGTAATGATTTCGGCCCCCTAAATGTAACTCTTAGCCAAGGTGACGATATTGTTTGTATTATAACAAATTCCTTAAATCAGGGAACTTTAACTGTTATTAAACATGTTGTTAATGATAATGGTGGAACAAATGTTGCTGGCGATTTCAACATTACTGTTACTGGCAATAATCCTTCACCTGCTTCATTTGTAGGTGTTGAGTCTCCAGGGACAACGGTAGCCATTGACGCTGGTTCTTATTCGGTTTCCGAAACTGGTCCATCTGGTTATTCTGCGGATTATTCAGCTGGCTGTAGTGGTACAATGCCCGCTGGTGGTTCAGCGACCTGTACCATTACCAATAATGATCAAGCCGGAACCCTGACAGTTATTAAACATGTCATCAATGATAATGGTGGAACCAAGGTTGCGGGCGATTTTGATATCACAGTGACCGGTAATAGTCCTTCACCGGCTTCATTTGATGGAGTAGAATCTCCAGGAACAACTGTAACTTTAAATGCCGGTTCATATAATGTTACCGAAAATGGCCATGATGGTTATTCAGATTCTTACTCAACTGATTGTACTGGGACAATGACAATTGGTGGTAGTAAGACTTGTACCATCACAAATGATGACAATGAACCATCCCTTACCCTTATTAAAAGTTTAACCAAAGACAATGGTGGAACAGCAGTTGAAAGTGACTGGACATTAATAGCAACTGGTCCCGCAGGATTTAGTGGAGCAGGCCCCTCAGTTTCAAACGGAGTTTCATTCGATGCCGGAACTTATGACCTATCAGAATCAGGTGGCCCTTCCGGTTATACCGCAAACGATTGGGTTTGTACGGGCGGAACTCAGGTTGACGGTGACACGGTAACAGTTGCTCTTGGACAAACTGTGACTTGTACCATCACCAATAATGATAATGTTCCTTCTTTGACTCTTAATAAGATTTTAGTCACAGATAATGGTGGAAGTGCTTCCGAGTCTGATTGGATGCTTACTGCCGATGGTGGTTCAGCCGGAACATTGTCTGGTCCTGGTGCTATTGGATCAACTGATGTAGTCAGTGGTGCTACATTTAAGGCTGGTACTTATACTTTATCTGAATCTACCGGTCCAGCTGGCTACACCGCTTCTTCCTGGAGCTGTGTAAAAAATAGTGCTGCTCCTGTAATTGGTTCTTCAATCACCATTGGGTTAGGCGATACGGTTACTTGTACCATTACCAATGATGATGTTGCTCCAAAATTAACCCTAGTTAAAAGTGTTGATGTTGGAGATGGCGGTGATGCCGTCGCTGATGATTTCCAGGCCTATATTGATGGCAATGAAGTGGATTGGGGGGTAGCTCAAACTTTAAGTGTTGGCAACCATACTGCCAGTGAAGACAATCTTCCTGGTTACGATGCTTCTGACTGGACTGGTGCTTGCGGTGTTGATGGCAGCGTGACTCTTAATGAAGGTGATGATTTAACCTGCTATATTACCAATGATGATGTGGCTCCAACCTTAACCTTAGTTAAAACAGTTAGCAATAATTACGGTGGTGACAAACAGGTTGCCGACTTTAATCTCTATATTGATGGCGTAGCCGCCACCAGTGGTGTAGCTTATCCGGTTACTGCCAATCAGGTGATCACGGCTACTGAAGATTCGGTCACTGGTTACACACCTTCTGCTTGGGGTACTGATTGTGCTTCCAATGGAACCATTACCTTATTACCTGGTGATACCAAGACTTGTACTATTACCAACAGTGATGTTCAGCCGACCTTAACCTTAGTTAAAACAGTTAGCAATAATTACGGTGGTGACAAACAGGTTGCCGACTTTAATCTCTATATTGATGGCGTAGCCGCCACCAGTGGTGTAGCTTATCCGGTTACTGCCAATCAGG